>Ga0247611_10000019_pt1 | contig 295539 bp, 256 predicted proteins | sample 177DNAGHGhighgp2_FD_192422 | JGI IMG/M metagenome (GOLD analysis project Ga0247611, IMG submission 192422) | Sheep rumen microbial communities from Palmerston North, Manawatu-Wanganui, New Zealand - 1770 DNA GHGhigh gp2 | ecosystem: Host-associated > Mammals > Digestive system > Stomach >... | reverse complement strand
TACATATTCTTTCTTCTATGCTAAAATGTGAATGGCTCATAAAGAACCCTCCTGTAGATAAGTGTCGCAACTATATCTTACACCAGGATTAATATGAGCTTTTAATATGTCGTGTGTTGCATTTGAATGGTAAATTCACCCAGAAAATAAAAAAGGCGACAAAGTCGCCTTCTGTATCAAATTCTATCTAACATTATAACTTTCGGGAGTCGATAGAAATTGTTACCTTAATCGTTTTTCTTCTTTCTAAGTAAGAAATATCCACCTATAGCTGCAATAGAAACTGAGCTAATGGCAATGATTGCAATCATGGTTCCACTCGAACCACTGGCAATACTATTTAGAAGAATTGCTCCACTTCCTAATCTAGCAGGGGCTTTACCCATAAAATCATGGTAAGGTCCGGATTCGCCATAACCATATTTTGATAAAATACGGATATATCTAGCCATACATTGTTCAACATTACTACCGCTTTCGCTAGGTGTAGCACCTTTTAGAACATTTTGGGCACCAGTTGTTAAATGCTCGAATTTATATTCCATGCTTGTTGTAGCAGATCCTACTTTATTCCACACATTGATTGCAAAAGTAGTTGAATCACTTGTACATGTAATAGAACTTAAGAATGTTTGAGCATATGAATCCGCTTCAGTTGCTGAACTAACTTGTGCCCAAACCTTTCTATTTGATTTCAAATACAATTCATAAGTTCCGGCCTTTTTTAACTGGATATTCCCTGATGAATCATTGCCGATAAAATTAGTATTATAACCAGGTTCAAGTTCTCCATAATAATTCATTGTACTAGTACCGTTATACAAAGTCGCAGCCTTCAAAACAACATCATCTACTGAAGTAGTTAATGTAAAGGAAGCTTGGTGGTTACCACTATCATCAAATCCATCTGTCATTTGATAAGCAGATTGATTCATAACCCAACCATTAAAAGAGCCTCCAATATGATAATGAATATATCTCCATTCACAGGTTATTGAATTATTCCATGATTTAGGCCAAATCCAATTCTTCCCAGATACAAAATCCATATCAGTTTGATTGTAAACAGAGCCAACATCACTCCAATTAGTTCCACCATCTGAACCTTTTTCAGTTCTAGCAAACGTTAAAGCAGATGCATTGCTATCTAATGTGATCATGTAATAACCACTTAAATCATCAAACGAAAAAGACTCCCAATGTGATCCAGAAGTATAATGAACCCACGCACTTAAGTAACATCCAGTAATGTCAATATCACCATTACCAGCTAAATAAATATTAGTTCCAGCACCAAACGTGGTACCAGCAGCATTAGCTTCTTTTACGCTCATTTGAGAGCTAATAGAAACACCAACCCCAGCGGCAAGTACCGAGGACAATAACAATCCACCAATAAGTTTTTTGAATTTCATAATTTTACACTTGTCACTAGAGTTCTAGCGACCACTCCTTTCTAGAAGTTAAAACTAGTAAGATATCTCAACATTTTGAGAACCTATAACTTCAGGAATTACATTCCTAAAGTATGATGAAAGTTGTATTTAATATACCCCCCCCCGATGCTTTGTCAACATGTAATTATCATTATACTTTGTATAATGCTATTGTTGAAAAAAACGCTGTTTTTTACCCTCTTTGGTTTTCTTTTTAAATCTTTATTCAAAAGGGACAATTTTGCGCTTTACTAATTGTTTTTTCAACATCAAATCTCACTATTTTTTTCTAAACAAAAAGGAAATTCGTTACTTCGTTCCTCTATTTAATCTGCTTTTATAAACATTAATGGATTTAAGGCTATTTAAAATTGATTAGTATTTAAAACGTGATTTTATTCATCTTTTATATAAAAACCTCTTAAAACGCCTATTTTTGCGCGTAAATACGCATACATATTAAAAGCGGACCAATCGGCCCGCTTAAGACAAGATTAACTAGTTAATTAGTTGTGTCTTTTCTTTTTAACAATTAATAATGTTGTAAATGCCATAACGCTAATAGCGGCAAAGACAATAACTAAGATAGAAGAATTTTCTTCAATACTAGTTTCGTATCCAAATGTGCCTGCGGCGTTAACTAAGACATTGCTCTCGCTAAGCTTATCGCCATTAGCTTTGGCCCACGCAGCTAATCTATAGCTTGTTGGCTCATGAGCTAAGATATCTTGCTTTTCTTGTGCTGATTTGCCGTTAAATGCCGTTTTAGCGGATGAATACCATCCAGCAGACTTACAAGAACCATCTCCTTCATCATCAAGCCATTTAGTCTCAAACTTCATATATTGATCGACGAAACTAGCAGCAGCAAGAGTTAATTTGTTATATCCGTTATCTGGATAAACAACATATGCATCATTTCCAGCAACACTTTGAATTGTACTTGTTTGTTTACCACCATTGTTATTAAAAATAACGTTGTCTAAATTACTATTGATTTCCACACTATATAAGTTCTTAGAGCCAGAAACCTTTGTCATTTCCACTCCTGGCCAAGTTGTACCAGCGTGTCCTGAAGCGAATGTATGACAATAATGTTTGGAACTATATACATCGCCTTTTAAATCAAGCATATAAACAGTTTTTGTGGAGTATCCATAATATCCAACATCAAATTTGTTAGAATCAGGGATTTGTCCACCACAATATAATCCGTTATTGGTCATATCAGCAATTGTGAGATCATCTGTTTGAGCTTGTGATCCGCCCCAGTCATTAGGATTGCCAACTAAAATTAATTTTGGATAATCAGCAGTGTTAACTGTTAAAACATATTGATATTGATCATATTCATTTGGGGTTTTAGTTTTCATATCATCGGTAAATGCTTCTCCAGGCCAAGCTTTCTTTTCGCCTTTAGAACCACCGAACAAATAATATGAAAAGTTATTCCAATATCCACCACCATCAAAATGGTTGATGTATAAAGTCACTTCTGAGCTAGCAGCTTCAGCACTTTTAACTTCAGCTTTTCCTTGATGCGCACCAACAACAGCACCAACACCTAAAAGCGCTGCAAATGCGGTAGATAAAATTAATCCTTTTCTCATATAAAATCTCCTTTTGGTTTTATAAATAAAAAACGATTGTTTAGATTTATTTTACTACTATATTAATAAACCACAAAGAAAAAGTGTCTTAATTAAAAAAGGCCAGGAAATAATCCTGACCTTAGTTTTGTTGTTTAATTCGATTGGCCCAAATTATTTTTGTTTCTTCTTTTTGAAGACTAATAAAATGGTAAATGCTAATACACTAGTAGATGCTACTGCAATAATAATAATTACAGCGTTATTGTTAATGGAATAATTTAAACCGTCAAAATATAAGCTGGATCCGTCAACAGCGACTTCAGCAATTCTTCCATATTCTTCAACTACTTTTTTATAAGAAACTAATGTGTTTTCAGTCTTGCTAGCATCTTTCCAAGTGTAAACAGTTGTGCAATCAATATATGTTGCGGCAATATCATCATCAAAAGCGTTATATAAATCAACAATTGCTTTTGCATTAACTTTATTGACATTACAAACAGAAGTGTCTGCTACTTCATTTCTTCTAGTTTCTGCATAAACTAAGAACTCAATTGCGTCACCAGCTTCAATATTTGCTGGTCCTGTCCACCAATAAGCAGCTTCTCCTACAAGAGCTCTTTCATCAGATTTATATTCAGCTGTGCCGTTATTAAACATAAACATTGTATCTCCGCTTGGATAACCAATTGTCACAGGAATTGAATAAATTAATTTTGCGGTTTCTCCACCTTGGAAATGTAGAACTCCATTACCTGTTAATTCCTTGACACCTACAACGTCAGTAATAGGTGTTCCAGGGAAGGCACCAAATTGTCCTGCTCCGCCCCAAGTATAGATATAATCAACGGTCGCGTCTGCGCTATCGGTAACATAATAAATAGATACTTCTTCAATGCCATATAATCTTAACGAGATACAATCACTATAAATAAAGACATCGTATTCGCCACCTTCATTGACATAGTACCAATTATCTGCACCACCATGTACCAAGTTTTTAGATGCTTCGTCTAGCATACCTTTGGTACTAGATGCATATTGAACACTACCATTATTTACAAAGCCTATCCATTCGCCATTTTCAACAGTAAAGTTAGTAACTTTTAAACAATTATTTACCGGATCTTTTTCAAGAGGAACCTTCGGATCAGCGGCGTTTATATCGAGTTTAAAAGTAGATGCAGTGTCACCAGATTCACTTAATAATTTCCATTTCCATACATCGCCATATTTTTCCCATTCATGTTTATATTGCCACTCAATGATATAAAAATCTTCAGCGGCACTTTTGTCTAAAACTGTGACATCATCACTGCCAAATTTATGGGTGTCAACGGAATATTTATATCCTTCATCTTTTTGGTCAATAATCCATTGCGCGCCTGTAATAGTTTGGTCATCTCTTAAAGAAACATTAACACCATAATAATCAAAGGTTTTAAAAACCATATATGATGCATCGACTGTAACATCAACGTTTGTACCCCAATAATGGAATTTTGCACCAACGACTGGTTTATCCTCAGGGAAAACACATTCCGCATAATGTGGTGAACATTCTGCTAAGTTTAATTGTGCCCTAAACATCCAAGTATTAGGTGCTTCTTCAGCCTTAACTTCAGCAACTTTTCCTTGATGCGCACCAACGGCTACACCAACACCTAAAGCCATTGCTAAAGTTGTAGCAAAAATTAATCCTTTCTTCATATAAAAATCTCCTTTTTGTTTCTATCAAAAAACGATTAAGTAATTATATTTTACTATTTTTATCTATAATCGCAAAGTATTTCTACATATAGAAAAATGGCTAAGAATCTCGCTTAACCATTTAACTATTATTTTGAATCGATTAAATCACACTTTTTTATGCTACTAAATAGCTAATAATAATTGAAATAAAAGTGACATTACTAAATTTATAATTAAATAGCTTTTAGATACACCATCATCTCTTTGCATAACATATTTAAAAGCGGACCCGAAGGCCCGCTTGAATTAATTCTTATTGAGGATTATATTCTTTCCAGCCAGAACAATCATAGGAATGGTTCTTACTAGAACAGATTATATCGTCAGTCTGATTATAAATTCTACCAACATTATCACCTTTAGTGCTCCAATCAGGTGTAGTTGTACCTTTTACACATCTTACCAACAAGAATTTATCTAATTCTTCATCAACACTAAATGTTCCGGTAGACCCATTGATGGTAACAGATACCCAACTATCTATCTTTCCATCTTTAAATACCCAAGCAAAGATGACACAATCATTATTTTTGAGCCAATTAGGTAAATTAGTCGCAGTATATGTTACTTGTTGCGCTGGTGGATCAACTTGATGATCGGCAACATAGACAATACCAATACTATTTAGATAAATATCTATTGTCTTTGCAGTGCTTCCAACAACGTAGTGTTCATCTCCATGATCTGCTAAATCATACCAAGTCTTTTTCTCGTTATGATAGCCACAAATTCTGAATTCTTCATTAGCCTTAGCTTCATAACCAATAAGTTGTGCTAAGTTTCCTGATGATCCAGCACCTAACTTAGTCGCATTAGCGAATTTCCAGTTAGATTCTGTACCAACGATATAGTAGCCATCTGTTGCAGGAACATCTGATGGAAGTGGATCGCTTTGACGAGGCTCGATAAAGACTCCCCAGCCATCATTATTGTCATAGCATTTCACATAAATCTTATAGGTACCTTTAGCTTTAACAACGATGTTATGATCACCAGATTCTTGTTGATACATTTGATCTTTAGAGAAGGCATTTTGAGTGACTCCAGTTTCTTTTTCGTAATTAACATCCCAGTATAATTTTTCTCCACCGATAACAACTTTAAATTCGTTGTCTTCTTCAAAGGTAATTGTCGCTTCATATTGATTGATTGCACCAGGCGGTAAATCCGCACTAGATTTTGTAAACTTCATTGCTTTAGAAGCATCAGTTCCCCAATAATCACCACTACCAGTAGCAGTACCGGTATGATAATCAGCGTTACCAACAACATATGGAATATTAGTTTCAAATGTTTTTGGAAGTGGAGCTTCGCTAGAAATAGTAACCACTACTTCAACACTACTATAGTCATCTTTAAAGAGAATCTTTGCTTCTCCAGCAGTATCTCCAGCAGTAATAGCGAACTTATAATCATCGCGTACGACAGTAATTAAATCACTACCTTTGGTAATTTTATAAGTTAATGTACCGTTCCAACTATGAGCTTCTAGATCTGGTTCTAATTTATGTCCAACTTGGATTTGTGGAGTAGAGTCAGAAACAGTTAATTCATGACGTCCAACATAGATATTGAACCAGCCCTCTGGATGTTCATTTGTATATTGAGCGTAATAGATGGAATAATATCCGGTTCTATTTACAAGAACATTGGTGAAACCATCTTCACCAGTATATGGAGTCATATCTGGATGAGAACCCGCAAAGGATCCGGCATCTAAATTATAAGTACCAATATCGTATTTATCACCATGTCCGTAAACTGGTAAGTAAGTATCGCCAACACGGACTTGCCAGTGGTCACCTTCATTAAATTTGATAATTGTGTATTTTTCTCCTGGAGTTGCAGTTTCATCACTAATCACTCTAGCTTGATTGGCGTGATCCCAGCTACCAGTAGAGGAAATAGTAGATACACCAGTACGATAGTTATGATCACCAACAACATAGGCTGTATCATAGGCAAATGGAATTTCTGGAATATTAACTTTGACTGTATGAGTTTCACTAACAACTTTATTCATTCCAGTAACAGTCACGGTAATAGTGGCTGTACCTTCACTAATTCCTTGAATTAAGCCAGATTCGCTAACTGCAGCGACTTCTTTATTACTACTACTATAAGAGATTAAAGAAGCAGGGATGCCACTAGGTTCAGTAGTAACGCTTAATTGAGTGGTCTTACCAGTATCAATTTCTGATTCACCTTTTAAAGTGATAGTATCTACTTCATAACCAACATGAACATTAACAGTCTTAGAAACATTACTTCTTAATTCTTCAACTGTTAAAGTTGTTTCTCCAAAGGCCGCTACGGCATATAAAATACCGTTATCATTAACTGTAGCAACATTAGAATCACCAATTGAGTATTTGAAGTTAGGAATAGAAGCAACTTCATATCCTTCAGTATCAGTGGTATAAGTCATAGGGACTTTAACTTCACTTCTACCATTTCTATTGGATAAAGTAATATCTTCTAAAGAAATGCTTTGGACTTTAACTTCAAAGACATTGATAGTCTTTTTTTCACTAGAAACTGGTCCATTTTTACCCATAGCCGTAGCATAGATTGTTGTAACACCAGTATCAACAGCGTGAACAACACCAGTATCTTCTTCAACAGTTAAGATATTAGGATTACTAGAATAATATTTAACTTCTGGATGAGTTGGTTGGACATTTGGATCACTAGAAACCACAGAGTGGGCTTTCATAGTGAAGTTTTTACCAACTTCCACTTTATTTTCATATTCATCGACAATCACACTATCTGGATAGATGGTGCGGTCAGCAACATCAACAGTTAATGTGATGACTTTATTAATATAACTACTAGTAACAGATACTTTAGCAGTTCCCGTTACTCCTTTAGTAGTTAATAAACCACTTTCACTAATAGTGGCAACAGATTCACTATCAATACTCCAAGAAACATCTTTTTCAGTAGTATCAAATGGAGTGTAATTCACTTCTAATTGATATTCATTATTCAAATCTGCCGCAAAAGTAGATTGATTAAATGCGATATCTTGAACTGGAACAATAACTTCGACATTTAAACTAATAGTGGTAAATGATTTTTCATTATTAGAAACGTAAATAATAGCCTTACCAGCTCCAACACCAGTAACAACGCCTTCATCTACAGTAGCGACTTCTTCATTACTACTAGACCATGATAAGGATTTTTTAAGAGCCTTAGCAGGTTCAACCGAATAAGAATAGGAATATTTTTCTCCACGGTCGATAACAATATCACTTTCTCCCTCTTGAAAATTAACTTTGGTCACGGGAACACTATATTCGGTAAATTCGGTATCGATTTCTAAATCGACATCATCGACATTTAAACCAACAGTGCCAGTACTACCACAGGCAGTGAGAGTTAAGCCTAATAAAGATAGAGCAATTAAACTGAATTTTTTCTTCATCTTAATTTCCTCCTTATGCTGGTAAAACCGGGACATCAAACCATTGACCGTATAAAGTCACTGTATAAGACATCATTGGTAAATCCGCAATTGTGTCTTTATTTAAATCCCATAAATTTTCTTTTGTATCAATAATTGGGTGAGTAGACCATCCGATAAAATATGGGAAGGCCTCATCCATGGCCATATCATTTGTCACCGTTGGAATTAAAGATTTTCCACTAGAATCTTTAGCCTCAATTAATGGTCGATCATAATACCAATCAAAAGACGCTAATAAGTGAGTCTTATTTTTAGAATCTGTATTGTTATAGTCAATAAAGAAATAGACAGTATATTCTTTCTCGCCTTCTTCTTCAGATTCTAAGACGTTAACATGACATTTAACAGTAGAATCTCCTGCCACAACAATAACATCAGCCTCGCCTTTACCAACTGCTTGAACTGTACAAGCAGAAGCAGTTGTTTCTCCAATTGTAATAACATCATTATTACTTGAGGCAAATGAAGCATCTGCTAAAGGAGAGACAGTCGCGGTTAAATTAAATTCTTCACCGACAGAAACAGTTCTAGAAGCTGGAGATAAAGTGATCTTTGTTTCTCCTTGTTCTGGATCTGGGTCAGGATCAGGAGTTGGTTCCACACTAGGAACATAAACTTCACAAATTGCTAGTCTATATCCAGCAATAAAGGAAATTTGTGTTGTGCCACTACCAACAACATCAACGACCGCTGATTTATTATCAGGAGCAACAGTTAATTTAGCGACACTAGTTTTACTAGATGCCCATCTCATAGAGACGTCTAAAGACTTATCATCTTTAAATTTGGTTTCGCTTAATAAAGTGAAAGTGTCACCGATCGAGCAACTTTCATAAGTCGAAGATAAAGTTACTGATTCAACGAATTTATTATTATAGGAATAATTATCTCCGCTAGGAGCAACATTCCCACATGATGCTAATCCAAAGGTCAATAATCCTAAGGAAGATAATGCTAATTTAAACATATTTTTCATCGTTCTATCCTCCTATATTAACCATTTAATTTATAGCAGATAAAGCCGTATTTCGGCATCGCTATATTATCCCCAGTTCTTGGAATATCCATATTCTTAAAGACGACATCACTAACATTGATGCTGCCCCAGTTAAAGGTTCCACCGCTTCTACCAGCAAATAAGAATCCATAACCTTGAGAAGCAGAGATTCTACACCATCCAGCAACGACACTATTACCGTTACCATCACCCCATGCATTATAAGCAGAAGTATCTCCATCTACCCACATAGTTTGATAGCTAACTCTAGTCATTGCTCTTCTAGCTTTAACCATGGCGGACCAAGTCGCATTATAAGAAGAGACATCTACTCCATCAACTTCAATCTTACGGTCCCATTTAAAGGAATTCACATAATCAGGAGCTTTATAAGAGTTATGAGAAATAACATCTCCATACATCTCAACATCTTGAGTAGCGGTCACGACGTTAGGATCGCTATCATAATGTTTATAAGTTGGATAAGGTCTAACTGTAGCAGGAGTGCCGTCCGCTTTAGGAGCGCTTTGTACATTAGTATAATCATCTAAATCATAAGAATATGTTTTAGTTCTATATAATTCTTCTCCACCTTGCATAAAGGCCACACCATTAGACATCATAACCGCACCGTGACAAGCTAAAGAAGCTTCAACAGTTTCTTTAATAGTAGGTGCTTGAGCAGCGACATGATATGGAAGAGAATGTCCACTACCTAATGTATATCTTAATTGATCCCATAATGTGTAGTTATCATGACAACTCATATAGTTAATGGTTTGTTCTGGGTTAGCTCCTGGGGCTCTTGTGTTATTGCCTTTAAGCATATTAACAACAGTAGTTGATTTAGTGCCTACATGGTCATAACCCATAGAAATATAACCGAATTGAGGATATGGGTTGTTATTATATCCGTCATCATTACGTCCTTTAGTTTCATCTCGACCGTCATCATTAAATCCACCGACTTGTCCAGGAGAAGTAGAGGAAGCATATAAATTAGCGTAAGTTTGTTGATTACTGGCGCCGCCCTTAATTAATGTGAAGGCACGTGTATCACTAAAATATGGTTGGATGTGTTCATAAGTACCATCACTTTTTTGCAAATCGTACCAGTTTTCGCTTTGTCCGCCGTAATCAAGTACTTCAAATTCGTGGCCAGAGAAATTATCTTTTAAAATAGCACGACCGTGATATCCACCACTAGTCCAGCCTTCTCCATAAAGGACGATGTCTTTATCTAAGGCGTATAAATCTTCTTTAGCGTCTTGTAAGGTCCAGCAATCAATTAATCCCATTAAATCAAAACGGAATCCTTTGATTTTATATTCTTCAGCCCACCAATGTAAGGAATCGACAATAAATTTAGAGCCCATCTTCGCATCGGATTTAAATTCATTGTTACATCCAGAACCATCGTAATATTCCCATCTAGGAGTGTAACGGAAATAATATTTAGGCATCATTTTATTAAATGAGGATTGAGAAGCACTACTAACGTGGTTATAAACAACGTCCATAATCACACGTGTATGTGCGTCATTTTTAGAGAACGCCATAATTAAATTCTTGAAATCTCTAACTCTTTCAAGAGGATCATAGCTAACTAAATTACCATCTTTATCATAGGTAAATGATTCAGGAGAATAGCCACCTTCAACACAGTTATAATTAAGTGGATTATATCCCCAGTTAAATTTCATCTTTTCTGGTCTTTCATCATTATCTTGATCAAATACTGGTAAAAGTTGAACCGCATTCACGCCAAGCTCATTAATATGATCAAATCCAGTAGAGACAGTCTTACTATTTTTAGAATATTTAGTTCCTGATTCAACAAAGGCTTTATAAGTTCCTCTAGTATTTCCTTTATTAGAAACCCAGGTCTCGTCCATTGTTAAATCACGGATATGAATTTCATAAATGGATAAATCTTGAGGAGTATTAATATCATAACCAGCCACACCATCCCAAATAGCAGGTACAGCGTCCCATCCATCTGGATTAGCCTCACTACCTTTATGGTCATAGATATATCCTCTAATACCGTTAACGCCACAGGCTTTCACATATGGATCAACTGTTTCCACAGTACCAGCACTATGAGTTAAGGTGAAGGTATAATAGCTTCCCTTCATATCTCCCTCGATGGTAGTTTCCCAAATACCACCAGCGCGATAAGACATCTTATAGACATCTTTATCATCATTACCGCCATAAGATTTTGGAATACCAGTTTCATAAATGTTTAATAAAACATTTGCAGAAATAGGAGACCAAATTCTAAATGTGGTTCTACTTGGAGTGTAGAACATTCCAAGTTCTCCATCATATGTATAATATTGGTCAAATCTTTCTTGGGTATATAAATTTTCTGCACCAACAATACATTTTTGCCATCTATCAAAGCCTGGGAATCTAGTTTCCACAATATATTGAACATTAATTTTAGCTTTAACATTAAAGACGATATCAAATTCGTTACCAGTAGGAACACCTTGTTTAATTTGATAATACTCCTTATTGGCTGCTTGAGCAGCGTCAGTCATATTAAGATAATTCTTATCATAGGCATATAAACGATATTCGGTTGGCACCCACGCCTTAGTAATAACTCCCATTTCATTTCTTTCAACTGTGGAGGTACAGTGAATAGTCTTAAAATCGACAAATTTTGCGGTTTTAACTTTTGGAAGTTCACTTTCCGCTTTGGTTTTATAAATTTCAACAGAGGTTCCTTCTCCAGGAATGGTCCATAATTCAAGTACACCATTATTTTCAATAATAAGGTCTTGATATAAAGCATAATCAACAATAGTATCTTCAGATTGGCCTGCCCAAGTGCCTGCCACTTTAATGATGAAATATAAAGCTGGTAAATCAGCGTATTCAGGAATCACTTTAAAATCAAGAGTGATTTCCATATCGGTCGCATTCCATTCACCGTTAGGCTTTCTTTCTGCCCCATCAACACCAGTGACCCATGTATAAAATCTTCTAGTGTCGCAGGCATTGTCATCGTTATGGTAATGAAGAATAACTTTGTTTGGTAAAACTAGTTCTTCTTCTTTTCCCTCGGCTCTAATAGCCTTAAATGGTTGACCTTTAATGTTTGTTAAATCATCGTCATCAGTTTTTTCTTCTGGTGGCTCAATTTGTTCTAACCCTTCTTCACCTAAAGGATTAGAGTGATTACTACAGGCTGGTAAGACAAGCGCTCCACCAGCAAGTAATAAAGTTAATAGTGATAATGCTTTATTTTTCATTGGACGACCTCCAAATTTTAATTACGAAATATTAGGCAAGTTGAATATAGAGCCTATCTTGTTGATATAAGATTTGAATATAGAAATCTGCAGTAAAGTCTTGCATAACTGTGTAGTCAGTTGTGTTTTTAACAACATAAGTTGCCACTCTAGCAGGATCATCAGTAGCGTGAGTTGGATCAGGTGAGAAGGAATATGGATTAATATCCACTGCCCACTTCCCTAAAGTAGATGGATCATAAAGTGAGAATGTATCTCCCATCTTAAAGCTCACTTTGGTTACAAGATATTCATCATATCCTTCGAAGTTTTTACCTTTAGATTCTCCAATAAAGGCTTCTCCAGTTCCAGAAATAATACCAAATCCAGTAGCAGAAGTTCCTCCGCCTCCGGAGCCTCCTCCACCACCAGAGCCACCGCCACCACCGGTATTTCCACCAGCGTCAGTGCCATCAAATATTGCCTTTAAAGCAACGCCACTTTTAGCAGGGACTTCAGTGTAATAATCTGGCCATACATGGTCATTATCTTCGTCATAGATAGCCCATCCTCTAAAGGTTGAACCACTAACAGTTGTTTTTACTTCACTAGCGTCAGGAAGTTTAGTTCCTGCAACTGCTTCAAAAGTAATAGTGTTTTCATAGAATAATTCATCAACAGAACCTTTAACAGGGAATCCAGCGATAGAAATATATCCAAATGGCCCCATCATTAAATAGGTAACATGTTCACTAGTAGATGTAGCTGGATCTCTAGTTGTAACCACAGCTTTTCCGTCTACATCGCTATATTGAAAACGTGGTTCTTTAGCAGAAACGACTTCAGGTTGAGTGGCGCAACTTGCTAAAGCAAATAAAGGAAGAAGAGTTAATAAATATTTTGCTTTCATGGTCATATCCCCCTTATTTTTGAACAACAACAAATCCATAAGCTGGAACAGTTGTTTCAGTTGAACCATAAGAACCACCAATTACTGGTCCTCGGTTATTAGCTTCAATTTCTTTTGATGTTGGGCCAGCGTTAACAAAGACGATAACGCTTCTAGAACCATCAGAAATCTTCATTGATAATGTATTAGTGTCTCCGCCAATTGTGCCAGTCCACTCTAAACTACCATAGGTAGGGAATCTAGAATCACCTTTAACGTGACAGAGTGCTTTAAAGAAGTTATACATTGAACTTTGATCTTTTTGTTGCTCGCTAACAATTGGAGTTTGTGCGGAAATCTTATCCCAAAGGACATCAAGACCGCCGAATCCATATTCAACGACTCCATCTTTGCCATATTCATTACTCCATCTCATTGGTTGACGATACCATCTATCGACATTGTTACCATGGTCATCAACATCTTGAATCTTATCACCTAAATTGCCACATAAGCCGATTTCATCACCGTAATAGATCCAACTTAAGCCTGGAGATAAGATGGTGATAGCAGAGAACCATTTAGCACGGTTAATCGCTGCTTGCCAGTTAGAGCTATTCACTTCAGCGTGATGTGCTTTTACATTAGTAGAGGCAGCATGATTAAGTAATCTAGCCACGTCATGGTTAGAAGTAAAGGCACCGTTAATGGCTTTGCCACGATAAGTAGCGTTATAGCCTAAAGTTGCAGTGATATCTCCGCCCATAGCAGTGGCTCCTCCACCAGAAATAGTAGATTCATGCAAGTGATAATAGGTTGAGAAGTCGAATTGAGAATCAATAGCCTCATAGAATGGAGCGATTCTAGCGTTCCAACCATCAAAGTTTTCGCCAACCAAGAAACAGCTTGGATAAGCTGATTTAATCGTGCCAGCGAATTGTTTCCAGAACATAACGTTGAGGTCACGGTCATAAGTGTAATCGTTCATGACTTTGATATCTCTTCCAAGTTCTGGATTATAGTATGTTCTATAACCAACGTCATAAGTGACATAATCACCAGAATAGTTATAGTCAGGATCTAATTCAGATAATAAATAAATATGTTTAATCGCGTCTAATCTAAAGCCATCAAGACCAAAGCTTAACCAATATTTACACATATCAGTCATATAGTCTCTAGTAGATTGACATGAATAATTAAGTTCCGCCATACCACTACCGAATTTGCCGTAGTAGTAATAATTAGATGTTCCATCTCTATACCAGTCGCTAGAATCTTCGACGTTTTTAGTAACGAATCTTGCTGGATTATCTGGTCCATATGGTGTTTTTGGATCAGGTGCTTCCACTCCATCCCATTCTAAAATCTTGTCGCCTTTAAATTTCCAGACGTACATATCACGGTAATTAATGGTCTTGCCGTTAATCACTTCAGTCTCTGCTCTTTGCGACTTCTTATATAAAACATTACTCTTAGAGGTATGGTTAATAACCATATCCATTAAGACTTTCATGCCCTTCGCATGGGCTTTATATAATAGTTCTTGATAATCTTTTAAGGTTCCAAATCTTTGGTCAATCTTATAATAGTCAGTGACATCATATCCATGATATGAGTTGCTTTCTTGAATTGGAGTTAACCATAAGACATCGATTCCAAGATCTTCTAAATAGTCTAATTTTGAGGTGATACCTTTAATATCTCCATAACCGTCTCCATTGCTATCACAGAATGAAGGAACAAAAATTTGATATCCAGTTCCTGGACGGTCATTTAAGAAGGAAGTAGATGTACTTACTCCAGAAGCATAGGCATCATATTTTAAATTCTTAATATTGTTTTGTGAACGGTATTTACCAGTTGCATCAGTAGCAGTTGGATTAACAATAGTTTGTGTACCACTTGTGGTCTTAAAGTCACTGACTGCGCCTTCAACAGCATAAACGTGTAAATAGCCGTCCTTACCATCAGGCATAATTCTACCAATACGTTTGATATAGCTTTCAGCACCGCCGTCAGAAGTCCACATATCACTACCATCCATCTTAGTTTGGTCAACCACTAAGAATCCAATTGCAGCGCTTAAATATAAGTCATGATTATCTTCTTCCCATAAATAGTCACCAATTAAAGGTGCTGGTTTACCAGTTCTACCACCAAGTACTTGTCCTCCTGGAGCCTTACTTTGATCTAAGGCGAGGTCCATAATTTGACCATACTCATCTTCATAAGGATCAGTTAATTTTTGTCCTGGTTTTAAATCTTCTTGAGTTAAGCCGACTTGTTCATTGGTCATCCAGCCCCATGTTTGAGGAGTAATACCTTTTTGGTCGTATTTTTTAGAAGCACCCCATAAGCTACCTTCTCCATCATCTGGATAGTTTGGCCATGCCCAAATCGCCCATTTTTCATAATCTTTATCAGTATTTCTTAAATAGTGGAAATATAAGTGACCAGTTTGTGACCATTTTGCCACTTTTTCATCATAATCACTTTCCCCACCTTTAGCTTCAACAGTGACACGGCAGCTTGCACTTCTAGTACCAGCTTCAGTAGTTACTGTAGCGGTAATATCCGCTGTACCGACTGATTTAGCAGAAATATTTCCGCTTTGATCAACATCAACTGCAGCGCTATTAGAAACCCAAGTAATAGGAGAACCTGCTGGTCTAACTGTTGCAGTTAATTTATCAGTAGTTCCTTCTTTCAAAGTTAAATTTTCTTTATCTAAAGAAATATAAACATCAGTTGCTGGGTTGATAACTTCAACGGTACAAGTGGCAATTTTAGTACCCACTTTAGCGTTGATATTAGCAAATCCAGTACCAACTGCTTTAACTTTAGCAGTGGTATTATCTTTAGCTTCTACGGTAGCAACTTTTTCATCGCTACTAGAGAATTTCACTGGATTAGTGGATCCAGAAACACTAGCGGTAATCACAAATTCATCATCGAGTAATAATTGTTTTGAGCTTGGAGAAAGGACAAGGGTGATTGGTTGTTCAGCATTACCACCACCAACGATAATAGTACACATCGCACTCTTACCACCACGGACAGCTAAAATATTAGCGGTACCTTTAGCTAAGCCAGAAATAGAGGCAGTATTACCTTGAGCAGTTAAACTAACGATTGAGGAATCGCTATTTGCCCATCTCACTTCCCCGGCATCGCTACTAGAGGCATAAAGTACTCTAGATTCTCCTATAGCAATTGATACTTCTTCTTCAGATAGATCGACATAATCAATTTCGCTACCAGGATTAATTGTTATGGCGTCTCCACTACAAGCGCCTAATGAAAGCATGCTGATTAATAATGGAATTAATAATCTTTTTCGCATAATTTCTTTCTCCTTTTCTCGATGAATTTAATTGTGGACAACTACATCTGTTGTTCTTTTGATATTTTCGTTTGTGGCCGATACATGATTCTCAACCAACATTCCTAACTTATTCACAGAATAATTTTGGCGAGTTTCAGTTTCTACCCCCTCAATTACATCTTTAGCGGTGTAATCAAGGATATAGAGTTCTTTTTCTTGATCAATGGTGATATAACTTTGCATTACAGGGGCGACATTTCTAATTAAGTCTCCGTAATACCAACCTTGAGTGTGGTATTCACCATCAAGATCCACTTTTTTGTAGAAGAATTTTTGAATGAGTTCTCCACACTCCTCTAATGAAGATTCACTTAATTCTCCATTAGTGGATAAGTAGAACTTTTCATCTAATTCCACAAATTCAACTTCTACTTTTGATGTCTGAACATCATTTTCATAATTTGTGGTCACTTCGACATAAGTCGGGTGCTCGCTAGAGAGATAGTTGAATTCCATCTCTATGCGAGTGGTTAACTTCTTTCCATTACTAATTTCATTAACTTCCTTGACATACCCACCTTTTTTATAGGTATCCATCGCGTCTTTGATGTTGAAATTAGAAATGAATTCTTTGATATCTTGTCTTAAGTCTGGTTTAGTTTGGCAACCCGTTAAGCAAGCAAGAATCACAAATGGAAAGAGAAACTTTTTCATAAAATAGTTAACTATTCAAATTTATAAGAATAGATAGCTTCTAGACCGACTTGATTAATATCGGTCTTTTCAGGGTCATACCCTAAGGTATACATACTTTCTTTGACTAACCATCCGTCTTTATTATATTCAAAGGCGATATTCACTTTTCCATTTACAACATTGCCATAACATGGAAGAGGATTATAATCCTTCCAAGGGGCAATATCTGGATTAGTGGTATAGTCTGGATAATATGGATAATTATCAATGGTTACTCTAGTATGCACTTCTTCGCCTTTGAAGATCATTCCGCCATCAGCAGTTTTTTGCATAATCATATGCATACTGCTTGGATTAGCATTAGCGGCTTGACCAACATAAGAGGTGACTAAATGCTCGAGAATATAATGTGCGCAAGTATTATTTTCGCTATTAGTATATTCTCCAGTAGTTTTATTCTTGCTATAAGCAAAGAAGTTTTCTGAATTGATTCTTAAAGGCGCTCTTAACCAATAACTTCTAGAAGCCATCGCGTAAATCACGATATCAAAATCACTACTTCTAGGATCGGCGTTCTCGTTAAAGAAGCCTTCGTTATAGCGAGCATATGGAACAAATGTTGTGGTTGAAGGAGTTTTATCAAATGTCGCTCCATCAACTTCAATCAATTCTCCATTAAAATCTAATTTCCCAAATACTTTGTAATATGGATAAACTGTCTCAGTAGAATAATGAGACACAGCTTCCTTAGCAGCGTCGAGGCTTAAAGAATCCCCACCACAGCTAGTAAGTAAAAGAGGAATTAATAAGAAGGGAATAAATTTTTTAGCCATTAGTACAACCTAATATTGCGTTCATCTTCGTAAATTTGTGTTTTCTCGACCACTGGAGCGAGATGAATTACGCTTCCTAAAGCAATATCCCTTTCTTGATTGATATATGCAGTGACTTTCTCACCATAGAGTTCGCCAGCGCATTTATAGAGTTTGACATCACCATAATTGACAAGGGAAACGACTTTAAATTCTAAAGCGCCTTCTTGTTCGACAAATCCATCATGAGGAACTTCGACACGGAAGACTTTAGTAAATACTCTTTCTCCCATACCTTGAATAATCTTATTGGTAATATCGTCAGATAATAATTGATAGAAATAATCATATTTAAAGAAGAATAATAATTCCGCGCGTCTAAGGGCGTCAGCTTCTTCTTTATCAAAGGCTTTGGTCTTCTTTTCGTATTCTTTAGTGACAGTTTCAAGAGGATAACACTCTTCTTTAAAGAGTTTTTCGTCTTCTTTCATCTTGTCTTTACTTAAAGCCACAAACTGTGAATAATGGGCTTTTAGGCCATTTAATTCTGTTTCTTTATCGAAATCTAAAGCATTCATTTTTCTTTCAATTTCGCTTTGTTTCATTTGTGGGAAGTTTTCACGGAAGACACTATAAGATAAACGACGGGCTCTACGAGATTCGCGGTCCTTATTCTTCATCTTAAATTCTTTATAATCTAAAGCTTCATCTTCTTTGATTTTACGATATTGTTCGTTAATCTTAGCCATTTCTTCTTTTCTGATTTGGCTATGTCTTGCTTTAGCTTCTTTTAAGTCTATTTTATATTTAGCTTTAGCTTCACCTAATTTTTCTTTAAGTTCTGCTTTTTTAGCTTCCATTTCTTGTTCTTTTTGACTAACCAAAGGATCAATTGCCGCTTGACGCTCTTCAGCCTCTTTTAATGCCTTAGCTTTTTCTTCTTCAAAGGCTTGTCGTTTAGCGGCATATTCTTCTTGAACTTTAAGGACTTTGTCATTTCTTAATTGTTCAAATTTAGGATCACCAGTGACTTCAGAAACAGTCTTGAAATTCACAAATGTGGAATTAAGGCAATCTCTATCTGCTAAAGGCTCAGCAACAACTTGATCTTCTTCATCTCTAAAGGTGGCGCGTGAATAGTCAACTGTGAACTTCACAGAATCGCCTTGTTTCACATCTTCACCAACTTTTAAGAATAATTTCTTATCGCCAACTTTCACTAAAGCGATATTAACGTCACGGTGTTTCTCCACTAATTCGACTTTTCCTTCAACACTGCCAGTTTCAGAAACCACAGTAGCGTCTAATGGTAAAGCGATAGTCCCATTAACTAAATAATCAACAGGAATTGATTGAGGTTTAGCAGCAGTACCAAATAAAGTCATCTTATCGTTTTCAATAGAAACTGGTAAAACATTTCTTTCTGGAACTTGTGGAATAATGGTGAATTCGCTTTCTGCGTCAAATAAATGAATATGTTCAACATCGATTCTCGCTTTAATCACATCACCAGCAACATGTCCCATCTTACTAGGAGCTTTAATAATAACAGCAGTCTTACTTTCTGCACCTAAGGCTTCGATTTCTTTTAAATCGCCGTAGATAAGAGTTTCATTACCAAGTTCTTCAAAGTGAGAAATTGTGACATCAACAACGTTATCCCCTTTAGCGACTTCTTCTTCATCTGCAGAAATAGCTTCGCATCTAAAGCCTAAAATGATATCTTTTTCGCCAGTTAAATATTTTCTTTCCGCTTTTAAGACATGGTCATGAGAAAGTTTTAAGGAAGGTTGTTCACAATCTTGCCAAATTACATCAACATCCTGACCGTTATCTTTAAGTCTTACGTTAAAGAAGTTCATTTGTGGGGTTCCAATAAATCCAGCGACAAACTTATTAACTGGATGATCATATAAGTTTTGAGGAGTGTCAATTTGTTGGACACGTCCTAATTTCATAACCACAACTCTAGTACCAAGAGTCATAGCTTCGACTTGGTCGTGAGTAACGTAAATAAATGTTGTTTTTAATTGTTGATGGAGTTTAGAGATCATACTTCTCATTTGACCTCTTAATTTCGCATCAAGGTTAGATAATGGTTCGTCAAGTAACATGACTTTAGGATTACGTAAAATCGCTCTTCCTAAAGAAACACGTTGTCTTTGACCACCAGACATCGCTTTTGGTTTTCTATCTAAATATTCTTTTAAACCTAAAACGTCAGCGGCCCACATCACTTTTTCATGAATTTCGGTCCTTGGAGTCTTTCTTAAAGTAAGACCAAAGGCCATATTTTCATAAACAGTCATATGTGGATAAAGAGCATAGTTTTGGAAGACCATGGCGATATCTCTATCTTTTGGCTGCATATCGTTAACAAGGGTGTCACCGATATAAAGTTCACCAGTGGAGATTTCTTCTAATCCAGCGATCATTCTTAAGGTTGTGGATTTACCACATCCAGAAGGACCAACGAAGACGATAAATTCTCCATCTTCAATATTCATATTAAAGTCACTAACAGCCTTATGTCCGTTAGGATAGACTTTGTAAATGTGTTCTAATTTTAAAGAAGCCATATAATCTTCCTCCTATTAACCTTTAACCGCTCCACCAGCGATACCTTCAACGTAATAACGTTGTAACCAGAAGAATAACGCGGTGATCGGAATGGAGACAAGCACTGCCCCAGCGCAGAACGCTCCATAATAATCGTTAGTGGCCATTGTTGTTAAACCTTGTAAGCCAACAGCAACGGTATATCCGGTTGGTTGAATACCTGCGGATTGAATAATGTATTTACCAAACATAAAGTCACCCCAAGGTCCAGTGAATGACACTAAGATGGTGTAAATAATAATTGGTTTTGAAAGTGGAATAATCACTCTCCAGAAGACGGTGTTCTTGGTTCCACCATCGATCATCACCGCTTCATCTAGAGATTTAGGAATCGTATCAAAGAATCCTTTTGCGACGTAATAACTCATCGCACTAGAGGCGGTATAAACCAAAATTAATGAATAAATAGAAGTATTTAATCCTAATAAATCAAGAATGTAATAGATAACTAGCATTCCTAAGAAGCCAGGGAACATACCCAAAATAAGAATTAATTTCATGAGTCCTTGTCTTCCTTTAAATCTTAATCTAGATAACGCGTACGAGGTCATTAAGACTAAAATCGTTTGAAGTAAGGCTGTAAAGAAAGCAATGATTAAAGTATTAAGCCACCAATTCATAAATGGAACTGTAGAATCAGTAAATAGTTTTGCGTAGTTACCAAATGTCCAGATATTAGGGAAAATACTTTTTGAATTATATGCAGGATTTTGAATATCTGCGAATGATTGAAGAATTAAATATAAGAATGGGAATAGCCAAATAACGGAGATAATTGTTAAAACAACATAAGTTGTCACCTTTTGGCTCTTATCCACAAATCTTTTTGAAGCATGAATCTTTGCCATTATTGGAAATCCTCCTCATTCTTGACAGAATTACTGCGTCCATAGAAGATCAAGGAGAAGACAGCAATAATAATAAAGACTAAAACACCAAGGGCGCAGGCCACAGCGTAAGCTTTATCTTGTCCTTCCATAGACATTTTATAAATCCAAGTAATTAACAAGTCAGTTTCACCAACATCGCCATATCCGAGTGAGGCCATACCCATAGATGGAGCACCACGAGATAAGAGATAGACGATATTGAAGTTATTGATGTTTCCAATAAACTGCGACAATAAATATGGTCCGGTAATAAAGAGCATATATGGAAGCGTAATAGCGGTATACATCTTAAATGAAGAGGCTCCGTCAATACGTGCGGACTCATATAAGTCCTCTGGAATGTTCATTAAAATACCAGAACAAATAAGCATTGTGTATGGAACACCAACCCAAGTGTTAACAATAATAATGAGAACACGGGATAAAATCTTATTATCAAATGCGCTTTCAGCGCCACTAATCCAACCCCAGTCACGGAACAAATTAGTAAGTACGCCATTGCCAGCTAGCATTTGGTTAATCAAAAGCAATGAGACGAATTGAGGAACAGCGATTGTTAAAATTAAAACTGTTCTCCATAATTTCTTAAGTTTAATGCCTTTCTTATTAATTAATAAGGCGACAATCATACCTAAGAAGTAGTTAGTGAATGTAGCAAGTAAGGCCCATAAAAGAGTCCACGCTAATACTTTAAAGAAGACACTAACTAATCCCGAAGAATTAGAACTTGAGAAGAATCCTCTATAGTTATCAAAACCAACCCAGTCAAAGAGATAGAATTGGGTTCCGCTATAGTTTGTAAAACCAGTAATAATCATGAAGATAACTGGAATAACAGTAAATCCTACAAGTCCAACAATTGGAATTGCGAGTAATAATGTGTGATATTTAGAATCTAAGATATCATGGAAGAATTCTGAATCCTTCGCATATTTTCCAACGTAATTATTATCTTGAAGTGATTTGGCGTCTCTAATAGAGAAGTACCATAAAACCACAAAAATAAGAATTAAGATAAAGGTAGCGATGGAATATAAAAGGATAGAGAATGAAAGATCTCCACCTTGAATAATGGTAGAGGTACCTTCCTTAACATCGTCGATAAAGATACTGCTTTTCGCAGCAAATGAGCCTAAGTTTCCTAATTTTGCTAAATATGGGAAGCCTGTACTGATCATAAACCAGATAAAGACTGCCTCAAACAAAAGATAGAGAACTCCTCTAATAACTTGGTGATGAGTTAGTTGATAAAAGCCCATGACCAAGAAATTAGTCCTAACACCCCATGAACCTTTTTTCCAAGCTTCGATTATAGTATCAAATGGGGAAAGGATTTTATGCCATAGCTTAAGAAGCTTATTTGGAATACGTTTAAAGAAGTTGACAAAACCAATGCCAATTCCTCTAAAGAAGTTTCCAAAGTTGACAAGGAATCTCTCAAATTTTGTTAATGACAAATATTGAATCGTTGTCATAAATAACTCTTATTTATTATCCTTGTCTTAAAGCCTTATCTAAGGTATTTAAAATACCTTCATAGACGCTGTCTTCAGCTCCTGCTGGGACAGCTTTAAGGCTGGTGTAAGTCACCATAGACTCACTCCAAAGAGAAGAGGAAACAGCTTTCATTGGAATGACACCGTTATTTTGTGATTGCTCATTTAATGCTTTAATATGTGGCTCGGCATTAATGGCAGAAATGAAATCATCATGCATTTTCGCATTTAATAATGTTGGTCTAACACTATATTGCATAAATCTCTTGTGTTGAGCATATTCGGAACATAAGAATCTAGCAACTTTAAAGGCCTTATTCATATCATCCTTACTTAATTGTAAGTTGACACCGTAGAATTTATATCCTAAGTAACTGCCTAATCTAGCAGTCTTAGCAGAATCAATATATGGAAGAGGGGCAACACCGTATTCGCTACCAAGTGATTTCTTAAAGTTTTCAACTTTAGAACAGTCAGTAATTGTAGCAACTACGAAATCTGAAAGTTTAGGAGCAGAAGCAGCATTTCTAATAGCCTTATGAGTAATAAAATCTCTTAGGTCTTTAGCGGCTTTAACACCATTAGGACAATTGAAGTTACTAGTAGCAGTATAGGACTGTCCATCAACTTCAACGCTATATAAAGGTTCGCCGTTATTATAAGACATTAATGCTGGAGAAATATAGAAACCAGAACTTAAGTTATAGTCGACTTCATAATCAGGTCCTAAGCTCTTAGCATAATCTAATAAAGCAGGAAGAGTTTCTAACGCTTCTTCATGTCCGGCAAATGTAGATTTGGAGTAGAACATAACTAAACCATTATCAGCAGCGAATGGATAACCAACGACTTTGCTTAAGGAAGCAGCTTTTTTCACGTTATCACCCATGTTATTGATAATCCATTCAACATCGGCGTTTGGAACATTAGCTAAAGCACCAAATTGAGAAAGAGTCATGGTTTGGTCACTAGCATATGGGAAGACAGCAGGCATACCTGACGCGTCTTGATAACCGCTAGTACCGTTATCTTCTTCAAAGTCCATGATAGTAAATGACATATTACTACCAGTGATAGTGTTGAAGTCATTTAATAAGCCTTCCATGAATGTTCTTTGGTTTTTAGGGGAGCCAATTTTAAGGCTTCCAGAGTAATTTAGAGTTCCTAAATCACCAGTATTATATTCAGAGGCTGGAGAACTACCATCAGTAACGGTCACTTGACAAATTCTTGTAATACCGTTACTACCTTCAACAGACACTGTAGTCGAACCAACGGATTGGCCAGTAACAGTCACTGATTTTGGATCAAGTTCAGTTAGAGTGACGATATTAGTATCACCGCTTTTAAATGTGACAGTAGTGTCAGCTGGATTAACTGATGTAACAGATAAAGTGAATGAATCATCAACTTTGATGGTTTCACTGTTAGAGCTTAAGTTAATTTTTGGAGCATCAACAGGTCCAACACCGCTTTCACGAACTGTAACATTACATCCGGCATAGCCACCACCATAGAAGGCAGTAATTCTAGCCATACCTTCACCAACGCCAAATACGTAACCGTTATCTACATAAGCAACAGATTCATTCGAACTAACCCAAATGAGTTCCGAATTATAACCTTTACTTACCATAACGGTGAGTTTTTGCGTGTCTCCAACAGACATTTGGATTTCACTTTTGTCTAATCGTACAGTTGCGGATTTAAATGCAGAATTTCCACAAGAAGTGAACGATAAAGATCCAAATAGCAAAAAACCAACAGCTGGAAACAAAGACCAATTAAAAATTCTTTTTTTCATACATTGTCCCTACTTTTGAAAAATTTTTATGCTGAGTGAGTCACTCAACACATGTACATATAAATTATATACGCGGAATTATTCAAAAAAAACAATGGTTTTACATTTTTTTAACTTAAGTTAGAATATTTGCATGAACAGGCGTATTCGTAAAATCAAAATCTACCGAATTATATCTACCGTTTTACTATTTTTTAGTGTAGGTTTAACAGGATTTTGTATGTCTCAAGTGATATTAAATAGATCAAAAAACACCATTCTTAACTTAATCGCATTATCATTAACTGCCGCTTTTGCTATTGCACAAGTAGTATTTATACTAAGAGGTGGAAAAAAAGAAAGCCATTTACTAGATATTGCTTTTAACACAGATGGAACAATTAACAAGGTATTCTTGATCTTTGTTTTATTAGGTACAGCCTTAGGATTTGGCTTAGACATACTCACCGTTGTTGTCTTACTAACTAGGGCAAATACTACCTCTGTTATTTGCTCGATGTTTATCATTATGGCAATTGCCACTTATTTGCTACTTAACTGCTTTATTTATCTCATATTCTGTTGCTTATTTAGAAAAAGAGAATTGACTTTAGAAGACTACGCAAAATAGGTTATAAGCTATAAAAAACTTCCGCGAAATTACGGAAGTTCTTTTTTTATTCTTTGACGATTTTGTCGTCTTCATCTTTTTTTCCAAGCGCCTTATTAATTGATCCCACGACACTATGATATAAAGGAATAGCTAAGAATACTGTCCACATTGGATGCCATAAACTTTTTGACATTGTAGGAATATATTGAGGTAAGAATAAACACACTAAGAAGAAAACAAATAATGAAATAAAGGCCATATTAACATTATTCGCATTTCTTTTATGAATCGCCCTAATGAATGAGCAAATAATTTCAGGGACAAAGAAGAAGATCCAAGCATAAGCCCACATTCCTAAAAATGCCCCCAAGAAAATATATGTGATTAAAGCGACACCACTTAATATCCCATCAACTGTATCAAGCCATAAAAGGAATTTATCTTTTGGTTTCTTTTTAATGATGTGTCCATCTTTATCTAAAACTTCCATATGACTTCCTTTAATCACTACTTTAGAGCCATCATCATCTTCTAAAGTAATTGAACTGTCTTTATTTTCTTCTTTAGACTTTTCATCGACTTTAACTTGTTCTTTAACGATCGTGTCTATATCTTCATCTGTAGATAATAATTCATCTAAAGACACTCCATATAATTTTGCTAAGCAAATTAGATTATCTGTATCAGGAGAGGCTTCCGCTCTTTCCCATTTAGAAACTGCTTGTCTAGATAAACCTAACTTATCCGCTAATTCTTCTTGAGAATAACCATTCTTTTTTCTTAATTTAATTAGTCGATCAGCGATTTCAATTGTCATAATTACAGTCCTCAACTTTCATAGCAACAATCTAACATTTTTATTATAGTTGCCTCTACCAACTTTGGTTAGAATTTTGTCAACTATTGGTTGCAAATGCCAGTTGCGGCGTTAAAAAAAGACTTTTTCAAGTCCTTCTTTACTTTGCTCCGCTTCCTTTAAGTACAGCGGGGATAACTCTAAAGATTAATCCTAAATCAAACCATATTCCTCTAAGTTTAAAATAGTCTAATTCAAGTTTTTGTCTAACCCCATCAGCAAAGGCAACATTGCTTCTTCCTTTAACTCCCCAATAACCAATTAAGCCCGGTCTAGCGGAAAGCATAATATCTTGTTGTTCTTTGGTGAAGTTAGCGTTTAATTCACCTTCAGTAATTGGTCGAGGTCCAACAAAAGACATAGAACCAAAAAGAATATTAAATAATTGAGGTAACTCATCAATAGAAGTCTTTCTTAAAATTCTACCAAATGGAGTAATACGTGGGTCATTTTGTACTTTACGTTCTTTATTCCACTGTTTCTTTTGGGCTTTATTTAAATACTTATCAACGTTAGTCTCTGCATCATAATACATAGAACGATATTTATAGACGTTAATATGTTTATGATCTTTACCAATTCGCTTATCAAAGAAGATTGGATGACCTTTAGTGTAAATCGCATTAATCAAAATAAACAAAATATAAAGTGGGGAGAGAACAAGAATCGCGGTAAAAGAAACAAAAATATCAAAACATCGCTTTACAAAGCGATACCACCAATTAGCCTTTTTATAGGGTAGGGAATCCACCATTGCTTCTTTTTTACGACTCATAATGATAAATACATTATAACTTAGTTATTACTTTTATCAAGTAACATAGTTAGATTAATCTCCTAATATTGCTGCATCGCTCATCGTGTCATCTTTAGAGGCTACTTGGAACATATTTAATAATTGCTCCACAGTGAGCTTTTTCTTTTCCTCGCCAGAGACATCCACCACGACTTTTCCGTGACTCATCATAATGAGGCGATTCCCATATCTAATTGCGTCTTTCATATTATGAGTAACCATAATTGTGGTCATTTGATTTTCCATAACAATCTTTTCTGTTAACTCTAACACCTTACTAGCGGTCTTAGGATCAAGGGCGGCAGTGTGTTCATCTAATAATAAGATTTGTTTGGTTAAATCAAATTTATAAATCTTATTTTTATATTCTTGATTGATTACTGCTTTCTTTCCTTTTCTAACTTCTTTAGAAAGTGTTTCTTCTTTTAATTTTAACAAAGCTTCTTTTCTTTCTTTTTTAGCTAATAAGAATGCTTGTTCTACTTCTTCTTTAGCTTTTGATTTATCAGTTTCACAGAATCTCACATAATCACGTTTAATAATTCTTTCTGATGGTCTTTGTCTCATTGTCGCCATTAAAAGAGTTAAAGCTTGTCTTTGTCCGCCGGACATAACACCGACTTTTTGATTAAGACGATCTTCTAATTCAAGATCGAATTTCTTAAGCTCTTCAATGAAATATTTTTTATGGCTAGCAGAAAATCCCCATTTCCATGGTTTATGAGTTCTACCTCTAGCATAGGCAATCTCTAAATTTTCATATACCGACATATTCGCAGCGGTACCCACCATTGGGTCTTGGAACACTCTACCAAAATATGCGGCTTTTTGATATTCAGGAATTTTAGTAGTGTCATAGCCATTTAAAAGAACTTTGCCTTTATCAGGAGTTAAAGCTCCACTAATGATGTTTAAAGTTGTGGATTTACCACTTCCATTACCGCCAATAATGGTGATAAATTCACCTGGTTTAATTTGTAAAGATACATGGTCTAAAGCAGTTCTTTCATCTTCTTTATTGCCGCTTATGTTAAATTTCTTAACAACGTTAACTAACTCAAGCATTCTTCTCCCTCCTTTCTTTAACAAGGTATATTATACCTTGCTTAATTAAAGGTAAGGATAAGGCAAAGACAATTAATACTGCATATAACAAGTTGAGTAAGTTGCCGTTTAAACCTAATTCAATAGCGATATTAATAATTACAAAGTAGATAATCGCACCAATAGAAATAGCGATTAAGCTACGTTTAAAGGATTTATTGCCAAATATTGTTTCCCCAATAATAATGGAGGCTAACCCCACTACTAAGTAGCCAGTAGAATAACCAACTGAACAGCCTCTATTACTTTGACAAATAAGCGCGCCTGCTAAACCAATTAAAGCATTAGATATCACTAAAGCAACAATCGAGGCACGTTTCGTGTTAATTCCTTGGGCTCTAGACATCTTCTCATTAATACCAGTTGCTCTAATAGCTATGCCGTATTCTGTTCCAAAGAAGAAATAAATAACAACAAAGATAATGCCAACAAAAGCTAACATAATACCAGTTTTAATTAATGGTCTATAAATTGGATCTCCATAATAGAATAAGGAGAACACTGTTTCATTACTGCTATCTAAAGATACGATGTTAACAAATGAACTGTCTTGGCTTGTTAATCCAAGGATTAATAAGGCAATTGAACTAGTCGCCGTCATGGTGATAATACCACACAAAATCTTAGGAATTCTGAGTTTAGTATAAAACACAGAAGTTAAATAACCACAAAGCCCTCCTCCAAGAGTGGCCACTAAAGTGGCAACAAACGGATTAACACCTATCTTAATTAAAGCAACAGCAAAGGCTCCACCAATTAACAAACTTCCTTCAGCGGTTAAATCCGCAAAATCAAGAATTCTAAAAGTAAGGTAGATTCCTAGAGCAAGTAAGCAGCATGGCAATCCACTAGTTAATATGTTGAAAATTACACTAACTATATAAGGCATAATTATTCAGCAGATACATCAATAAAATCAGCTAAGATATCGCTAGGAATATCATAACCTAAATTCGCATCAGCGATATTAGAAGAACTATAAACTTTATTCCAATCATCTTCATCGAGTGATTTTTCGATGTCGATTTCGTGAGTTTGCCTGGTTCCAGAAATAATTTCTGCCGCCATTTCGCCCACTCTAGTTCCTAAATAAGCATAAGAAACACTATAAGTGATGTGTCCACCATTAAGCATACCTTCTTCACCAACGATACATAATACATGCGCAGTATCAAGGATAGGCTTAATAATATTCATATTACTAGCACACAAATTATCTGTTGGAATATATAAGACATCAACTTTGCTACAAAGAGACGTACATCTAGCTTGTAAATCAGCAATGCCAGTACATGGTTCATCAAAAATGTTACTCGCTGATAAACCTTCTTCTAACGCTGCTACTTTTGCTCTTCTAGCTTGAACAGCGGAGTTTGGTTCGCTATTAGTGTAGAAAATACCCAGTCTAATTTCAGATGCTTGTTTTTGAGGCATGCATTTTTTGATTAATTGGATTTGTGATTCTACTGGATTGTCATCACTAGTACCAGTCACACTACCATCATGATGTGGAAAAGCTTTCGCTAACTTAGCATCAACTGGGTCAGTAACAGCTGTAAATAATAATGGTTGTTTTTTACCAGCTTCATCCCTTTCATTTTTTAAATGAATAGCAGAAGGGGTAGCTACACCAAGCATAATGTCACAGCTAGCAACAAGAGATTTAGCATAAGTCACGTCATCAACGTCTTTAGCAAAAGAGAACTTCTCCATAAAGTTAATTTCTTTGCCTGCGACTAAAGGTGAGTTTGATAATGCTGCTTTAAAGCTTAAACGCGCTGTATCAAGAGCATCAGCAGGAGCATATTGTAAGATGCCCACATTAAATGATGACTTGTTAGTGTCGATTTCCGCTCTATCTGGGACTTCTGGTTTACTACAAGAGGCTAAAACCATTAAAGTGGCAAGGGGAATGATGAATAATCTTTTTTTCATAGGATATAAATCCTCCTTCTAAATAAAATCGGTGTTTTTCGCACCGACAATTCTTCAACTCATTTCGGTGCTTGATTAAGTCTTGTAATCAACACACCTACTAGCTAAAAAGCCAAGATCTATTGATTACCTCTTGGATAGAAATAGCTAAAATAGAAATAATACTTACTAAATTTCATATTGTTTCTTCTTTTCTTGGTTAAAAATATATCACTCTTGTTTTCTATCAACAATTATTTTTTTAAAATATATATAAGATGAGTAAGGATGTAATAGTCATAGGTGGGGGGATTTCCGGACTTAACGCTGGAATCGAATTGCTCCAAAAGGGACACAGAGTAACAATCATAGAAAAGAACGATAACGTCGGAGGATTATGCTCCGGATATGACGTTAATGGTTTTTATATTGATGCCTGTATCCACTGGCTTATGGGCACGCAAAAAGATAACCAAATTTATGAAATATGGAAAAACATCGATGCTTTTAATGATGAAGTAAAAATCATTAGACTAGAAAACTTTGTCACTATTGATTATCAAGGAACAAAAATAAGAATTGGTCGTGACTTAGAAAAGACTCGCTTAGAGTGGATAACTATTGCTCCAGAAGACAAAAGAAACATTAATAAATTCTTCTCGATTGTGAAAGTTTTTGAAAAGTTAATGAAATACGCTCTTAAATGCAAAACCCAAAAAAGCTTTATGGACTTACTTAAAATTATTTTTAAATCTCCTTCCATCATTAAGTCAATGACTATGTCTAGAGAAGAATACGCAAAGAGATTTAAAAATCCCGCTATTAGATTTGCCATCACTAATATGATGACAGGCTATAACAACATGTTTTTCTTGTTTGATGTATATAGTCTATTCTCTCAAGGCAACGCCGACATTCCTTCTGGAGGCGCGAAATATATGATTGAAAGAATTAAAAATCGCTTCTTGTCTTTAGGAGGAAAACTCTATTTAAACGAGGAAGTAATAGGCTTCGAGAAAGAAAAAAACGCCATTTTTGCCGTAAAAACTAGTAAAAATCACACATTTTATCCAGATGTAGTTATCTCTACTAGTGATCCTAGATATATCCTTAAAAATTTATTAAATAATGAATACAAAATTAATAAGTTAGTTAAAGCAGATAAACGCATTAACAAGAACCCTATCTCATCTTGTTTTGATGTTTATGTCACTATTGAAGGAGATATCTCTCAAATAGATGGACCTACTTTAATTAATATAGACCCAGTTCAAGTAGGGGCCAACTTAGTAGACTACTTGTTAATTAGGCCATACAACTTTGACCCAGACTATTTTGTTAAAGATAATAAAACTGTAGTCTCATTATTTGTCAATCAAAATCATCTAGATTATCACTACTATAAGTCATTAGATAAAAAGACATTAGAAGTGGTCGAACAAAACATAGTAGATGAATTTATCAAAACCTTAATTAATAAATATCCAGAATTTAAAGGAAGAGTGAATTATATCACCCACTTTGGTCCAATCGAACTAGAAAAAAGAACCAATACTTCTTATGGGGCTCTTCAAGCTTATTCATTAACAGATATTAAGAGTTTCTATTTTGCTGAAGGTAAAGTTAAAGGAATTAAAAATCTATATTGTTGTGGTCAGTGGACTAGATGTATAGGTGGTACACCTACTGCGTTATTATCATCACATAGTGTAGCAAAAAGAATTAAATAAAAAGAGAGCTTTTAGATAAGCCCTCTAATTTGATAAAGATCTTTTTATTATTCTTCGAGCATCTTTGTAGCACGGTGTAAATAGAAGATTGTCGCCACAAAAACAATAATTTCTAGGACTGTAGAAACAACTCCGAAGATTGAAAGAGTAAATCTCCATCCAGTATTAACAATATAAACATTAAAGCCAGGTAATAAACCAAGTAATAATGAAATCGCGTAGAAAAGAATAATATAGAACGCTAAACGACGTCCATCTTCTTCCATTTCAGTATAACCAAGTTGACTTGCTAAAGAAGCAATGCCAAATAAGATACACATAATAACAACAAAATCCGCAATAGCAGCAACAGTGTCTAATGCAGCAAATAAAACAGGTGACAAACCTTTAGTAGAGTTAATTGATTGAAGAATAACTGAAGTAATAGTCGCAGCTAAACCAACTAGGGTAACCCATAAACCAATACGGAATTCCCTAGAATCCTTTGCTCCAAAGAATAATCCGCATAATTGAATGACAAATACAATAATAGAAGCAATCGCAGCAATTAATAGAAGCGTTTGATATGGAGTGGATAAACTACCAGTACCAGAATCAATAATAGGAACAAAAATAGCAGCAATCAAAGCGACTAATGCAGAAACAATAGAAACAAGTTCTGCTATAAAAATTAATTTAACACCACGATGAGCATGTGGAAATCTCATAAATTTCCCTCCTTATTTTTATTAGATATTTTAAGATTATTTCTTAATAAAATAAACACAAATTAAAAGAAAAGAATAAAGTTGTCCTTATTCTTATACCAAGCGAAACACTTAAATACAAAAAAGCCCCGATTGATCAGGGCTTAGTTTGATAGGCTAATTTTTAATATTTGCCTTGGTTAGCGTAATAGATCTCTCCATTATCGACTCTTAAAGTAATATAAATGTCATCTTTTCTAAAGTACCAAGTACTACTATCGTGAGCCTCGACTTCATAGCCAGTCTCAATTAACATAGCCGAGTATGCTTCACAATCAGCAAAGAAGAAAAGAAGGACAAAGTCCTTCAATTTTATAAGTTATGGATGAAGTTATAAATTTCTTCATCGTTATAGAAATATTCTCTAGAGAAAGCGTGATCTGGTTCCACTCCATCTTCAAAAGCATTAAAGTTACCAGTGCCTTCATCGAAATAGCCAAGTTGGAAATTACTAGAATTTCTTAAGATAGTTCCAGCAGCAGTTGATAAGAAGCCGACCGCACAAATACCGCCACCACTTCTTTCTCCAATTAAAGTAGCCCAACCTTTAGCCTTTAAAATAGTTGGAAAGAAGTTACCACAAGAGAAGGAGAATCTTGAATTCATGCAATAGAAATTGTATTGACCAGCGAATGTGTCGTTTTCATCGAAAACACCATCGCAGTTTAAGTCAACCTTGAATGCTGTTTCTTCCACTTCTCCATCAGTTTTATAGTTAATAACATAACTTGGGTGCTCGGTGAAATAAGCAAGCAACCATGGAACAACCGCAACCGCACCACCGCCATTATGTGTTATATCAATAACAACATTAGCAATGCCATCATGAGCGGCAATATCTTTAAATGCTTTAGCAAAGAAGAGTTCAGAACCAATGTCATGTAAATCTTGATAGGAATAATTATCTAAATTTGGATAATAATCAGCGTAATTACCAGATAATTTAGAGAAACCATCAAATGTAATAATCGCGGTATCTCCATAGAATGAGACGCCAATATCTTTTCCAGCAGCGGCTCTTTGATTGCCTAGTTCATCATATGAATCCCAAAGTTGATTATAACGATCATTGCCTAAGCAATAATTTCTATAGATGTTTTCGAATCTATTATAGTTATCATCATCTTGGCTTTGGTAATCATTACCAAATGGTGAATATTTTGAGTGTTGAGCATGACCATCATAGAGCCATTTACCTTCAAATTCCGCCATCGCTTCTTCATAATCAACGCAGTTGGTGGATAACAATTTGTTCTTTAAGCCTAAATTAGTAAATAAGACGTCTGGACTATATTCGCCTCTTTCATAGAAGAGACCATAACAATATTTCAAAGAGAAACATAAGGCGTTATAAGTATAATCAGCGTAAGCTTGGGTTCTAGTTTCTTCGCCCACAAGTGGAGATTGAACATAGAACATATTTTCTAAATTGCTATCATTGAGGAGAGAATAGACAAAATAAATATCTCTTCCATTATACACAAATGTTAATCCATCATTGTTAAGCATGATATCCATCATTGGATTTAATGGAGCATAGAAATTCTTGAAGCTATCTTGAACAATATCTAAATTAAATTCTAATAAGTTATAAGTGACAACAGGGTTCCAAGAAACAGTGTCATCACCAATATTGTAACTTGTATGATGCACACTATAATCTACATCAAGTTGACATTGTTCACCAAAATCATCACGAAGGAGTCGATAGCCACTACTTCTAACTGTCGTATAGTCTAATTGGCCAATAAAACTATAAGTAAGAATGTAATCATCTTCAGCGTTTACTTCGTAATAACCATAATCATCATTATAGAAAAAAGCGGTATTTTCGTAATTACTATCAAGATATTTGAACATAAATTTCTCTTGATAAGCACCATATAACGCGTGTGAATAGTTTATAAATTGTCCAACATTAACATAAGGAACGTCATCTTTTCCATTAATGAAATAAAGAGTGAAGTCAAAATAATTCTCGTCATCAGCGCCCCAAAGCATTCTGCTATTTCTTCTTTCAACAATTAAAGTTGTATCAATAGAAGAATGATCAGTGATAGAAATATCATCACTTGATTTCAATAGGAGTACTAAGCGACCACCATGAAAATACAAAACACCTCTAATATTAACTAATAAGGAATTACTGATTGCATTAACGATTTTGTCATAAAAATCATCATAATTATCTTCAAAAGCAAAATAATAGCCAGAGTCATCATTATATTTATCAAAAAACGCTCCATAATAATATTGTTCATTACCAAGCGTCATTGTACTTGAACTATCATAAATATCGACGGTGACGTCTCTAATTTCAACATATCTATTTGTGGCGTAATAAACACCGTAATTAGAATCTTTACATTCAAAAGCATGTTGATCAGCGTCTTCAAAGTCTGCATAAACTCTAGGAGAACATCCATAAGGATTGCTCTCAAAACTAATAAAGCAGTCATCACTACTAGTTAAAGTTAAAGTGACAGTGTCATAATCAATAGAAAGTTGTCCACCTCTAATATCTAAAACACATCCTTCACTAACTTTGTTAGCGTAATCATTTAATCCAACAACTTTAATAGCATCTAAATAATATGAGGTTTGGTTGACTCTTTGAAGGAAACAAAAATCATCGTGTCTTCTAGAAACAGTGCCTCTAAAAAAGTAAGGATTATCAACAGGAGAAGACTCTCCATATGTAAATGCGTATTCAATCGCTTCATCAATTTCGACATAGTCGTTAGGCAATTCACAAGAATACACACCACTCGCCGAAGATTTGAAAACGTTATTTCTAGCGCCGAAAGAGGCTAAAGTAGATGCTGTAGCGACAAATGCTACCATGCTAACAACTAGTAAATATTTCTTTTTACCAACCATAAAACTACCCCATTATTTTTTTAATTATATCGGCTCTCTAGGAGGTTAGCAATTAATTATATATGAAGAGATTTATAGATAAACCTAAGAAAAAAAACAATTAACCTATTATCGTTAAAGAGAAAAATTAAGAAGACATCAAAATAAAACCCCCATTTCTTTGTACTTTTCCGGTACAAATTTTTGGGGGAAAATCACAATTTTGGTGGATCCGACGAGGATCGAACTCGCTACCTCCTCCATGCCATGGAGGCGCTCTCCCAGGTGAGCTACGGACCCAGCGCTATAAATTATATATATAATGAGATTAAAATATCAATAAGATTGTTGATTATTTGTCTTTGTCTAAGACATATTCTTTCATATTAGAAAATGTATAGCCATTATCTATTAAGATATCAATCATTTTTTTAATTGAGTCTAAATATACGTCTCTATTTCTTGTTAAATATATCTTTTGAACATTTAATATTCCTTTTTTAGGAACAGGTAAATATCCTTTATGAATTTCAAAAGGATGGAAATAAATCATAAATGTATCATGTTTTTTAATGTGCTTTTGTAAGACCCTGGACATAGATTTACCTTTTAAAAATCTATAAAAACCTCCTCCAGAAAGTAACACTGTTTTAAATGGGAATTTCCAAATATTAGGAGCGAATTCATATAGGCCGTTTCTTATATAGATATAACCAAATTCTTTTTTAAAAGATTTATTAGGTCTAATAACACTAGAGTCGTAGATGAATCCTTCTTCTAAAAGGACATCAAATAATTCCTTTTTATATTCCCATCTAGGAAAGCGAAAACCAACAGGCTCCACGCCTAATTCTTCTTTTAAAATCTTTTTAGATTCCACTAGTTCTTTTTTGAATTCTTCTTTAGTGAAATTTTTATAACTTTGATGAGTCAAACAGTGAAGAGCAATTTCATGTCCAAGCTTAATCGCTTCTAATAAATATTCTTTACAGTATTTGATAAAATCAACAGTGACAAAAAACGTGCCCTTAATATTATTTTTCGCTAAAAATTTAGCATACGTTAGAATCTCTTCAGCACAGTTATATTTTTGGTCGATTTCAATATCAGTATTTTTTAAACAGGATGTATCAAAATAACTCTCTACATCCATTGTTAAAAACGCTAATTTATTCATTAACAAAATTCCTTTAAGAATCTTTCTATGGCTGTATCGTATTCCTTGGTGTTATGGAAACGGATATGAGAATGTTCTCCCACTGGGAACCACTCCAAATGTTTAGGAGCGGTAACTTTATTGAACAACTTAATAGATTGATCAGGTTTAGCAAAGCTATCTTGCTTACTATATAAAAATAAAACTGGAACTTTCACTTTATCAATTTCTCTAATTGGGCTATTTCTTCTAAGTGATTTACCCGCGCTAAGAGATACTAAAGATAAAACTTCAAATGTATGAGGAAAGGTTGGTTTATTTCTTTTCTTTAATTGGTTATCAAATAATTCTTTAAAGGTGGTATATGTACCTTCACAAGTAATACCTTTTAAATTACTTGGATAATCTTTTTGTGCCAATAGATGTATACCAGTAGCGCTACCGATACAAATGCCATGGATATGAACGTGTTTGATACCAAATTCTTTATCTAATAGATTCGCCCAATTAGCGATATCTTGATATTCTTTTAAACCCAAAGTGTTATATTTACCTTCACTTAACCCGTGGCAGCGATTATCAATCGCTAAAACGTTATAACCACTTTTATTATAAGGTTCAGAAAAATAATAAGAATATGTTCCTGATTCACTTCTTCCAGGAATGATAATGACTGCCTTATCAAACCCAAAATCAAAATATTCCCCAACAAGATGGAAACCACAAGAATCTATCTCTACATGCTTACGATATTTTTCGTTTTCTTCTCCCCATTTTTTACCTTCATCAAACATTGTTTGAAGTTCTTTATCAGGCCAAGAAACGCTTCTAGACCATTTTTCAGGGGAGGTACGAACAAACAATTTTGTATAAATAATGCAAGAAATAATAAAAGTTAAAAGGAAATACATAAATATACTTCCTCCAACAAGTCCTACAATAAGCCAAATCCACCACATATTAGAACAAACCAATTAGGACATCGTAAATTTCCTGTCCGCCTTTCATAATTTGATATTCGATACCTTCTAAACTAGAAACAAACTCACTTAGTTTCGCTTCTAATTCATCATCAGCTTCATTAGATAAATAAATTATCATTCCTGTTTTATCTTCTAAATTAATACCTTTAATAGCCTTATCTAGACAATCAATAAGGTCATTTGAGGCCGCTACTACTTCATCATCAATTAAGGCAATTTTGTCGTTAATTTTACAGCAAATCCCGCCTTTTTCGTAATTTTTGGTTGCTTTTGTTAAGCCAATTGTAGTGGCTAAATGTATATTAGAATTAAAGCTATTGATTCTACTATCGGAATTATCATCTGGCATATCCATTTGGAGCGCTACAATGCCTTCAACCATGTTTTTAGTTGGCACAATAAAGACACGATCTTGGGCTCTAGCTAATTCAATGGCTTGGTTAGCCGAACCAATAGTATTTTTATTGTTTGGGAAGATCACTATTTTTTTAGCGTTAATCGATTCAATCGCATCTAAAAATTCACTACTAGAAGTATTCATATTTCCAGAAGCACTAATAACATAATCGCATCCTAGTTCACGATATACATTTTCTAATTCTTTCCCGTTAACAACAGCGATAATGCCTAATTCCTTCGCGTTTTTATCATCTAAACGTTTAACAACTGAAAATTCATTATGTTGTAACTGCATATTCTCAAGTTTGAAATTAATAAATTCTCCATATTCTTTGGCGAGATCAATCACTGGAGATGGGTTTAAAGTGTGAATATGAACTTTAACAATACTGCCCTCTTTAAGACAAACAATAGAAGTACCCAATTCTTTTAATCTTTCAATAAATAGATTTATTGAGAACTCGTTGATATTAATTCGACTAGCTAATAATTGAAGCAAAAACTCCATGCAGTAGCCTTCGATAAATTCACTATTTTCATCAAAGTATAAGGGTTTGGTTTGTAAAGGTAATTCAATAGGCGAATTTTCTTTTTCTTCGATTGCTTCTCCAGCAAGATATTTATACATTCCTTCGATAATGACAATATAACCATAGGCACCACTATCTAAGACATTTGATTCTTTCAAAACTTCAAGTTTCTCCGGAGTTCTTTTTAAAGAACGGTACATGGCTTCTAAATATAATTTAATAGAGTCTTCTAAAGAAATATTGCCTCTAATACGACCCTTAATCTCTTCAATACCTTCTCTAGCGACAGTCAAAATTGTTCCTTCAACAGGATTTACCACTGCTTTATAAGCCGTTTTATATCCTAAAATGAAAGCATCTCTTAATTCGCCAGGATTAACAATACCTTTTCTTTCTAAGGAAATAGACATTCCTTTAAATAACTGCGATAAGATAACTCCAGAATTTCCTCTAGCGCCTAAAAGCATTCCAGCGGCTAAATCCTTTAAATACAAACCTAAGTGTCTAGTTTGTGGGGCTCTTTTAAATCCGTTTTCTAAAGTTAAACGCATATTCGTTCCAGTATCTCCATCCGCCACAGGAAAAACATTCATACTATTAACACGTTGTTCGGCTAATCGAATGTTATTAAGCCCACTTTGGACCATTAATTGAAAGTCGTATCCGTTTATTCTTTGTCTCATTATTTTGCTAATAATTCTTTCATCACAGCACTTTCTTCAACTAAACCTTCAGAAATAGGTTTGCCGTAATAATATGCTGCCATTAAACCTGGTCCTACATTAATTCCACAGTTGGAATATACATCACAAACATATGCTCCTTTTGGGTGGAATTTATTAATAATTAATTCTTTAAATTTCTCTGCTTGTATATGTTCGTTACTAGTGGCAATAAAGATTAATTGATTCTCAGGTTCTTCAATATGTCTAGCCATATATTCTAATAGAATATTCATGGTTTTTTCTTCACCTTTACCTTTTCCAATAACAGTAGTCATACCGTTATAGTCAAATTCTCCAATTGGCTTCACTCCAATTAAAGAACCAAAGAACGCTTTAGCGTGGGTGATTCTACCTTTTTTAGCAACAAAACTAAGATCATCCATCCAGCCAGTTTGATGGAATCTATTTTTATTCTCTTCTATCCAATCAAAAGATTCTTTAGCGGACTTGCCTTCTTTTCTTAATTCAGCAAGATAAATACACATAAGTCCACATACTGGACCAAATCTTCTAGAATCACAAATATAAATTTCCGCGTCTGGAATTTCTTTTAGCACTAATTCTTTAGCAGAAAGCATAAATGAATATGTACCGCTTAACGCACTAGATAAACAAACAGCAATCATCGCTTCTTTTGCTTCAGCGTGCTTTTTAAATACTAATCGATATTCTTCTACGCTAGCAGGCGAACTTTGAAATCCAGCGGGATTCTTTTTAAGTTCTTTATAAAAATCTTCTCTATTAAATTCATCCCAGCTACAATCACCGACATGTTCTTTCCCATCTGGAGTAGTAAAATGACCAGGGATTAATTCAACATCATATTCATTTCTAAATTCTTTAGATATGTCACAAGTGACATCTGCTAAGATAACAAATTTTTTATTCATATTTTTTTCCTTCTTTATCTGATAAAAACAATAAAATTATGCTCTATTTCGACGATTAGAGCAAAGAATTTCTAATTCTTTTTCTTTCTTTTCTAACTCTAACGCCACTTCTTTTACAGTATTAGTGTTTAATCCTTTATCTCCTAGATGCTCTTTAACAAAAAAATCCTCACCGACATAAAGCCTAAGTCTAGAATACCAATGTTTTCTTTTTTCTAGATATACAGGTCTAATTGGAACATTAGCCTTATACGCCATCATCACCACTCCACCTTTAAATGGATTTAACGCATCTTGTTCGACATTAATATGTCCCTCAGGAAACATCGATACCATATTTCCTTTTTCTAAGTTAGAGGTAATTTCTTTAAAAGAAGACATTGAGAATTTTTCTCTATTAATTTCAATGCATAAGAAGCATGTCTTAAATAAGAATCTTTTCCATTTAGTAGAGCACACCTCATTAGTGGTTACAAAATGATGTCTTCTTCTAAATAGACAAGCAATTAAATAAAAAGGATCTTTCATTGAATTATGATTCGCCATAAATATAAATCCACCTTTAAAACCATTTCTAGCTTCTTTAGAGATATAAAACTTTTTTGGTCTAAAAAATATTAAAAGTGGCCATCCAGTCAATCTAACAAAATCGTAGAAGAAATATCTAAACGAAATCAATGGAGCCTTTTTCATTTGTTTAATACTTTATCACATTAATGTGAAAATGTACTAAAGATATATAAATAAAAAGCCTCGATTACGAGGCTATAAATATACGCGTTGGCGCGCTTGAGGCGATTCGAACGTCCGACTTTCACCTTAGGAGGGTGACACTCTATCCAGCTGAGTTACAAGCGCAGTAATTGACTACTTATCGTAGCCTTTAGGATTGTTCTTTTGCCAATTCCAACTATCGCGACATGCATCAACGATATCTAATTCCGCTTTCCAACCCATTTCTTTATAAGCTTTTGACGCATCAGCGTAGTTTTCATCAACGTCGCCAGGACGCCTATCTTTAATTTCGTATTTAATTGTTAATCCATTAGCCTTTTCAAAAGCGTGGACCAACTCTAAAACAGAGGTTCCTTTTCCAGTTCCTAAGTTATAAATCACTAAACCAGGCTTCTGTTCTAATTTCTTCAAAGCTGCTAAATGTCCTTTAGCAAGATCCACTACGTGGATATAATCCCTCACTCCAGTTCCATCAGGAGTATTATAATCGTTACCAAAAACATTTAAAAATGGTCTTTTTCCTACTGCAACTTGAGTAATATATGGCATTAAATTATTAGGGATGCCTTGAGGATCTTCTCCAATGAGTCCAGATTCATGTGCACCAATAGGATTAAAATATCTTAAAATTGCAATATTCGCGTCTATATTTTCATTAGCGAAATCATAAAGCATATATTCAATCTCTAATTTTGTTTGTCCATATGGGTTTGTGCATCCTCCAATTTTATCATCTTCTTTTAATGGAACGTGATCAGGAACACCGTAAACTGTCGCACTAGAAGAGAAAACAATGTTATGAACACCAAATTCTTTCATCAAATTGAGAAGAACAATAGAGGATCCAATGTTATTTCTGATATAAAGTCCTGGTTTTTGGGTAGATTCACCTACGCTTTTAAGCCCAGCAAAGTGAATAATGTCAGTAATCTTTTCTTTTTTGAAAACTTCTCTCATTTTGTCTTCATTGCAAACATCAACTTCATAAAATCTAGGAGTTTTGCCGGTAATTTTGTTAATTCTAGCTAAAACTTCAGGTTTTGAGTTTACGTAGTTATCAACGATGACAACATCGTAATTTTTATTTAATAATTCAACAACTGTGTGGCTTCCAATATATCCTGTACCGCCAGTAACTAAAATAGCCATAATTATCTCCTTTTAATTTCTTCTAACACTAATTTAGATGCTAAACTTGGATTAGCTTTACCTTGAGTTTTCTTCATAATTTGACCAACGATAAAGCCAAGGGCTCTGTCTTTGCCGTTTTTATAATCAATAACGGATTGTTCATTAGCATCAACCACTTCTTTAACAATCTTTTTTAAAGTATCCTCATCACTAATTAAACTTGTCCCAGATTCTTCTAATAACTTTTTAGGAGAAACAGGATTTTCAAGCATCTTAGCAAACATTTCTCTAGCTTGTTTGTTTGACACTTTTCCTTGCTCAATTAGTAAAACTAATTCCGCTAATAAAGCCGGACTAATTTTAAACTCTTTAATTGAGATTCCTTCTTTATTTAAAACAGATTGAATATCGCCAATCACCCAGTTAGCTAATAACTTCGGATTAGCCCCACTCTTACTAGCTTCATCAAAATAATTAGAGACATCTTTATCTGCAATCAATAAAGAGGAATCGTAATCATTTAAACCAAGTTTTTTATATCTTTCCAATTTCACTTCAGCTAATTCAGGAGAAGTTTTAATTGCTTCATCAATAAATTCTTTAGATAACTTTATAGGAGCAATATTTGGTTCAGTAAAATATTTATAATCAACCGCGTCGGTTTTAACACGCATTAATACTGTTTCTTTAGATCCTTCATCAAATCTTCTTGTTTCTTGTTCAATCACTCCACCGAAATCTAAGATGATAGATTGTCTTGAGACTTCAAAATCAATCGCCTTTTGAATATTTGCAATACTATTTAAGTTTTTAATTTCAACTTTAGTACCAAACTTTTCGGTTCCTTTTTCTCTAAGAGAAATATTAACATCGCAACGTAAAGATCCTTCTTCCATTTTGCCATCACTGACATCTAAGAAAGAGACGATTGATCTAATCTTTTCAACATACTTAGCGGCTTCTTCACCGGTTCTTAAATCAGGTCTAGAAACAATTTCAATAAGAGGAATGCCTGCTCTATTATAATCAAGCAAAGAGAAATCCCAGGAGTGAAGTTGCTTACAGGTATCTTCTTCCATATGTAACCGTTCAATACCGATTTTTCTTTCGCCTTGAGAAGTATTAATAATCAAATAACCATTACTACCGATTGGTCTAAATTGTTGAGTAATTTGATATCCTTTAGGAAGGTCGCTATAGAAATAATTTTTTCTTTCAAACATCACTACGTCATCAATAGACATATGTAAAGCGTGCGACACTCTTATTGCATTAATAACAGATTGTTTATTTACCACAGGCATTACTCCAGGGAAGCCCATATCCACAATATTTACCTTAGTATTAGGATCTTCACCATAGCTAACAGGGCCACTAGAAAACATCTTAGACTTTGTTTTCATCTCAACGTGGATTTCCAAACCAATGACAGCTTCAAATTCCATATTATTTGCCCTCCTTTGCTACTAAATCCTTTAAACCAGTTAAATTTTCAATAGTTTTTGCAATAGCTAAAACGCCTGACTCATCAAACGGTTTTCCCGTCAAATTCCCGCCAAATGGAAGGTTGTCATCAAATCCAAGAGGTAATGTAATAGAAGGGAATCCGCCCATATTAGCAAATGCCATAAAATTATCAGCGATAAGGTATTCGTCGCTTAAAGTATTGCTACTTCCACTAATTAGAGGAGCAGAAGTTGGAGAAGCTGGGCAATATATCGCATCATATTCTTCAAAAATCTTATTAAAAGCGTTAACAATCAATCTTCTACATTTTTGAGCACGTAAGAATAACTCTTCTTGGTTTTCTCTAAGTAAGGAATATCCACCAATAACAAATCTACGTTTGATTAATCTAGAAAATCCTTTTGTTCTAGTGTTTGTCATAATTTCTTCAAAGGATTCACCTGGTTCTCTTGGACCAAATTTTACACCATCTAAATTAGCGTTATTGCTAGTAGATTCTGCGCAAGAAATTATAATATATGTAGGGTAGATTGCCTTAAGTAATTTAATATCAATGCTGACACCTTCAACAATCGCGCCTTGGTTTATTAAAGCAGTAATATTTTTATTGAATGCTTGTTTGATAGAGACATTGGAAATTGATTCCACAATCTCTTTAATGACTGCTATCTTTTTGCCTTTGACGGATTCATTTAATCTAGCAGTATAATCTTCAACTGGCTTAAATGAGGACGAAAAATCTTTATCATCTCTACCGGCTAAAACATTTAACACAATTGCACTATCTTCTACGTTTCTTGTGAAATAAGCAACATGGTCTAAAGATGTAGCAAATGGGAACAAACCAAATCGAGATATTCTTCCCCATGATGGCTTAAAGCCAACTAATCCTCCATAGCTTGCTGGTTTTCTCACTGAGTCACCAGTATCACTTCCGATAGAAAATGGAACAATACCCGCTGCAACACTAGATGCACTACCAGCAGAAGATCCACCAATAAGGTGGGTTTTAGATTTATCCCAAGGATTATATGTGGTTCCTAAGTGACCAGTAGTACCGGTTCCTCCCATTGCAAGTTCATCCATTGTGGCTTTAGCAACAACTATTGCCCCCGCTTTTTCTAAACGTAAAACAACTTCGCTAGAGAATATTGGAACATAGCCATTTAATATATTGCTACTACCAGTAGTAGGAATATCTTTTGTGGAATAATTATCTTTGATAACTACTGGAATGCCAAATAATAAACTGTCTTTCTTAGATGAATCAAGGTGACTAACCTTTTCTAAAGCTTCTTTTTCACAAATATATTCAAAAGAATTGTTATCATCTTTCTTGCAAGATTCGAGAGCTTCTTTAACTAACTCTAAAGGAGTAACTTCACCCTTAATAATAGCGTCATGGATTTCTTTAATGCTTAAATTCATATATTTCATACTATTTAACCACCTTAGGAAGACGAATTTGTCCATCCACAACATCTGCAGCATTTCTTAAAACTTCATCCTTGTTTTCAGGAGAAGTTGCGACATCCTCTCGTAAATAGTCATTAGTAACATCAAAAGGGAAGGTCATAGGTTCTGCAGTATCTACACCTTCAATTTCACCAATCAAATTCATCTGTTTAATTAAGATGTCAAATTCTTCAACGAGTTGATCGTATTGTTCATCTGACATATCGAACATTAATTTGTTGGCAGTCGACTTTAATACATCTTTAGTAACAGTTTTCATATTCCAATTTCCAATTAGGTATTTTATCAAAGATAAGTTTTTAATTAAACCATAAATATAAAAAACTCACCAGCGACTATCTGATGAGTTAGTAAAAATGTATGTAAGTAGGTTATTTAACAAGCGCTAAAAATTCGTCTTCAGAAAGAACTGTAATTCCAAGTTGTTGAGCCTTGTCTAATTTGCTTCCGGCAGCTTCTCCAGCAATAACAACATCGGTGGCTTTAGAGACTGAACCAGTAACTTTCGCTCCTAGATCTTCTAATAATGTTGTGGCTTCTTTTCTGCCGTATGAAGTTAAGGTTCCAGTTAACACCACAGTCTTACCAGAGAAATAATTTCCGGCAGCTCTAGAAGTATTACCAAGATATTTAAAATTGATGCCTCTTTCTTTTAATTCAGCAATAATTTTCATATTTCTTTCGTCTTTAAACCATTCAACTAAAGATTTGGATAAAATTGGTCCAACATCTGGGATTTCAAGTAGTTCTTCTTCGCTTGCTGCGCTTAATGCGTCAATATCTAAGTATTTTCTCGACAAAACCTTCGCGGTTTTTGCTCCGACCTCTTTAATTCCTAAGCCAAAAAGCACCTTTTCAAGAGAATTTTCCTTAGATTTTTCAATCGCAAACAATAAATTATCGATTGATTTGTCTTTCCAACCATCTAAAGAGATAATTTCATCTCGATATTGAGATAGATCGTAGATTTCAACAACACTTTTAATAAAGCCTTGATTAAAGAATTGTTCAACAACTTTTTCGCCCATTCCTTCAATATCCATTGCGTCTCTAGAAGCAAAATGTATGATTTGTTCAATCTTTTTTGCCTCACAATGAGGATTAAGACAATAATGCATAGCATCTACTCTAGTAAGTGGTTCTCCACATACTGGGCAGCGGTCAATCATGTGATATTCTTTAACATCGTCAGTGCGTCTTTCTTTAACAACTCTAACAACTTCAGGAATAACATCTCCGGCTTTTCTTAAAACAACATAATCGCCAATCATTAAATCCTTATCTTTGACAAAGTCTTCATTATGAAGAGTAGCTCTTTGTACTAAGCTTCCAGCGACTCTAACAGGCTCTAAAACAGCGTTTGGAGTAATCTTACCTGTTCTACCAACTGTATAAATGATGTCAGTAAGTCTAGTAATCACTTCTTCAGGTGGAAATTTATAGGCAATGGCCCATCTTGGAGTTTTAGAAGTATATCCTAATTTATCGTAAGTCTCCATATCATCGACTTTAATTACAATTCCATCAATATCATATGGCAATGATGGTCTTTTTTCGGTGTATTCTTCGATATATTTTATAACCTCTTCTATTCCATTACATAATCTACGCTCTTTGTTAGTCTTAAACCCTAATTTGTCAGCAAAATTAAGGGCTTCAGAGTGATATCTGATCCCGAAATCCTTCGCATTAACAAAATAATACCAGAAACCATCCAGTCCACGGCTAGCAGCGACAGAACTATCTAACTGTCTAATACTGCCAGCAGCAGCATTTCTAGCATTTGCAAATAGTGGTTCCCCCGTTAATTCCCTGATTCGGTTAAGTTTTGTCAGGGATTTTTTAGGCATGAAGACTTCTCCACGTATTTCTAATTCTTTATCACAATCTATATGAGTTGGGATAGATTTAATTGTAATTACGTTGCTAGTAACGTCCTCTCCAACAGTACCATCGCCTCTTGTAGAGGCATAAACAAGATTTTTATTATAAAGTAAGGAAATTCCTAGGCCATCAATCTTCATTTCGGCCATATATTTAACCTTCTCTACCCCCAAAATATCTCTAACCTTTTTATCAAAGTCTCTTAAGTCGGTGTCATTAAAGGCATTGGCCAAAGAAAGCATCATTCTTTTATGCGTGATCTTCTTAAATTCGTCTTGAACCATCCCTCCAACACGTTGGGTTGGACTCAATGGAGATTTGAGTTCAGGATGCTCTTTTTCAATCTTCATTAATTCCTGCATTAAACGGTCATATTCTGCATCAGATACACTTGGGTTATCTAAAACATAATATTCATAGTTATATTTTTCTAATAACTTTGTTATTTCTTCTGCTCTAAGTTTTGGATCCATAATTATTTCACCCCTTTAGAAATCATATGATGTGTTCCTAATAAAGTTTTTTCGCCATGACTATCAAATTCTACAACAATAATATTATCGCCTTCTAAAACTTTTACGACACCTTTACCAAATTTTTGATGGATAACAATATCTCCGACTTCCCAGTTAGTAATATTATTACTCTTTGGCGGTTCTTGAACGATTTGAGGTTCATCATCAAATGAAATTTTGTCATCATCTCTAATATCATCAAAGCTATATTTTCTTTGTGGTTTTGGCCTAGATTCATAGCGGAATCCGCCATTAAAGGATGTTGGTCTAGATGCATTACTATTTCCACTTTCTTTAATAAATTGAGATTCGACTAGATTGGTTCCTACAACATAGTTGTAGCCTCCAGAGAATGTTAAATATAATCTCTCCTTAGCGCGTGTAAAAGCAACATAGGCTAAACGACGTTCTTCTTCTTCAGCAATATATCCACCTTCTAATAAGGCTCTATTAGATGGAAATATTCCTTGATCTAGTCTAACAACAAAAACAACAGGGAATTCTAACCCTTTAGCTGTGTGCGCAGTCATTAAAGTAACATGATCACCATCTTGCATATCATCTTGCGCGCTCACTAAAGCGACATTTTGTAAATATTCTTCAAAAGATGCATCAGCGTTATTTGCCAAGTAGTGTCTTAAATCATCAAATAACGATTTTACGTTATCAATTCGATCTTCACCTTCTTCTTGGGTCTTTAAATACTCGTAATAACCAATGTCAGTAATTAAATCCTCCAAGGTCTTAGCAAATATTTCATTATCTTCTTTTAGCTCTTCTTTGGTGTGCTCAATTCGAGCAATCATGCTTCTTAAAGAATTTATTACTCGTTCAGGCAACTCGTTAAGCGCAAAATCACTAACGATATATTCGTATAAAGATAAATTATGCTCTATCGCGCTATTCTTAATTAAATTGATACTTGTCTCACCAATTCCTCTTTTTGGAACGTTAATAATTCTTTCAAAGGAAATATCATCTTTAAAATTATTTATTATTCTGAAATAGGCTAAAACATCCTTGATTTCCATTCTTTGGTAGAATTTAATACCGCCATAAATCACATAAGGAATTTTTTTAGACATTAAGGCTTTTTCAAAATCAAGAGTCAAATAATTGCTTCTATATAGTAAAACTATATCGGAATATTTATAGTGTTGTGTTTCTTTTAAAGAAATAATTTCTCTTGCTACGTAATTAGCCTCGCCAACTCCAGTATCTAAACCTCTAACAACAATTTCATGGCCTTTAATGTTATTTGTGTATAAATCTTTAGGGACACGATATTTATTATGCCCAATAAGTTTATTTGCGCTATCGAGAATATTTTGTGTACTACGATAATTCTGGTTAAGAATCACAGTTTCTAATCCATGGAAATCATCGCTTAGATTCAAAATAATATTTTGATTAGCGCCTCTCCATGTGTAAATGGTTTGATCAGGATCGCCAACAACATATAGAGATGCACTTGGCTTAAGTAGATATTTGATCATTTTATATTCCGTATCATTTGTGTCCTGGAACTCATCCACTAAAATATAATCAATTCTATTTCTCCATTTAGCCTGAATCATTGGATAGGAAGCTAAGATTTGATTTGTTTTGAGTAATAAATCATCAAAGTCTAAAGCGCTTTGTCTGTCTTTTTGATTCTCATATTCTTCAAAGATTTCTAGACACACTTTTTCATCCTCAAACCTTTCATGGATGATTTTGATATCGCCAGGATATTTTTCTTTAAGTTTATTTGAACCAATATAGGCAATAGACTTTTTAATAATTGGGTCGTTCTTTTTATAGCCCATAGACACTGCGATATCTTTAACTAATTTAGTTTGGTCTTCTTCATCTAGAATAGTGAAATTAGATGGATATCCTAACACTTCTATTTCTTGTCTTAAAAAATACGCCGCAAAAGAATGGAAAGTACGAATGGTTAAATCTTTACTAGCCTCAGGAACAATCTTCACGATTCTATTTTTCATCTCATTGGCGACTTTATTAGTAAAAGTAATCGCAACAATCTTCCAAGGTTGCACTCTTAGTTGAGATATTAAATAGGATATACGATATGTTAAAACACGAGTCTTTCCACTACCTGCTCCAGCAATAATTCTTAAATACTGGCTAGCTGACTCAACTGCTAAAAGTTGCTTATCATTTAATGAACTAACAAACTCTTCATATTGCATAGCAATATACTAACACAAATACATATTTGATTCAATTTTATTAATTTATTTTTAATCAAATTGAAATAAAGCCTAATATTTGCTCTTTCCCAACATAATAATTACTAACTTTATGATCTTTGAATTCAGCTAAAAATGGTGTTCCAAAAATATAGAATTCATTAACATTATCAATTCCAGTTAAATCTGTTTTTGGACCAAAAATAGCTTCATAATCTGTGCAAACAAAATACATAGTTGTTATAGATTTAAAATAGTAATTTAATACATCTTGTTTGATATCGTTACAGTGGCCACATTTTTCCGAATAAAAATATATTTGATAATAGTCTTCACTCGGTTCAAACATTTGGTTCCAGTTTAATAAACGATCTTTAATTTCATGATTATTATGCTTTATAGGTCCTTCGATTGGCCCACATGAACTAAGAATTAATGAGAATGATAGAAGCTTCAATAATTTAGACATAATCTGTCCTCCTATATTATATAGACCCGTAAAATGACCAAACTTGTGAAAAAATATTAATTTTTTGTTAAAATGCCTCTATGGAATTATTTAGAAAAAGGGAAACAGTAGTTCAAAACATCGCTTACATGGCTATCATGTCTGCGATTAACGTTATCTTTGTATTACTAAGTAACTTATTGCCTGTTTTATTATTCTTACTAGTCTTGATATTACCTTTAACTAGCACAATCGTTACCTTATACTGCAAAAAAAGATATTACCCAATATATGCGATTGTCACATTAGGTTTATGTTTTGCAGTTGCTGGAGCGTTTAGTATTTTTGACGCTCTTATTTATGTATTTCCTTCATTAATAGTGGGTTTTGTATTTGGATATTGTTTTGAAAAAAAACTACCAGCTATTTTGATTATTGCTGGGGCAACAATTGTTCAATTTGGTTTAACTTACTTAACCTATTTTATATTATCAAAAGCAATAGCAAACTTTGATATCATGTATGGCATTATTAAATTATTTGGTATGTCAGACTTCCCATTTTTAGATGAATTTATTCTGATTTTTGTCTTTATAATTTCTTTAATTCAAATTGTTTTATCTTATATCTTTATAAATTTCGAGATTAAAAAATTTGGAATAGATGTTAACCTAGATTGTCAACAAAGATATTTATTGTATTCACTGACAATTATTTCTATTGGACTAAGTGTATTAGCCTATTTCTTCTTCCCAAATTGGTCTATTGTCTTTGCTTTGATTCCATTACCAGTTTATATTTATGAAACACTTCAATTGATACTTAAAAGGAAGGTTTCAAACTATATCTTGGTTGGATTAGCTCATTTAGCATTTATTTTCATTTTTGCCTTTTTATATAGATATGTTTCTTCACCAAATCAATTAATTTTAATTTCCACATTACTTGGATTAGTTACAATAATTGACTTTTTGGACAATTATTGTTTTATTCAAGAATCTAATAATCTAAAATAGATTCATGATTTCATTTATCAAAGGCATTTTAAAAGGTTTATTCTACGTCGTATTTTTCCCTTTCGGATTACTTGCGATTTGTTTATACGCAATTTTTGGGGTATTTGTTTTTATCTATCGCTTAATAAAACTGGCGATTTTATTCTTTACAGGTAGAAATCTTAAGAATGAGCTTCCTGAAGATGAAGAAGTTAAAAAGATCTTAGAGGGCTCTAATGAAGAAGAGCAATCTCAAGAACCTGCTTTAAATCTTTATCCTAGCGATCAAGAAATGTATAACACAAATGAATATATTTCTCCTTCTTTTGAAGAAAGTAAAATAGAAGAAGAACCAGCACCACAAGAGGAGGAAGATAAAGATGAATAACATCTTAATTTCATTATCTGATGGTGATAAAAGATTAATCTTTGCTCTTCTTTTAATTTTTATTATTATTCTCGTTTTTATTGGTTTATTAGGATTTATCCTAATGAGAATAATGAAATTCCAATCTAAAAAGATGGATACATTGGTTCACGATGCAGTGGTCACTAAGGTAATTAAAGATAAAAAACACCTCATCAGGTATGGACGTAATAAAAACTGGGCCTATTTCTTTAAACAAGCATATATCCCAATGATTATCATTGTGGTAGGTTTTATTGTTCTTATTATCCATAACTCAGTGAACAATTATTGGGGCTATAACCCATTCTCTACATATGACGGCTTTGGAACATTGTTTTTTACTTGGAAATTATCTGGTGATTATACCGGAGGTTCCTTAATTAGATTTGCAAAACTTGTTTTAGATAACACTCCTCACTTCACCGCTATTGCATGGTGCGGCTATATTTTTGGACCATGTATTCTAGTGGGAGGCACATGGTATTTAGTAGCTGTTAGTTCCTTATTAGCAAGAACCGTGATGTTATATAAACGAGGCAAAACTCTATTTGAAAAAAGCCTCGAAGGTTATAACCAAAACGAAGCTTTAAATAACACTAATACAAATAATTAATTATTTGTTGTTTATCAACATTATCACTTGAATAAAAATATAAGCAATTAATAATACATTAAAAACAATAAGGAACCAGAAGGTGCGACTTCTCGCAACTTCTTTTCTTTTTTCTTTTTCCTCAGGCGAAACTTTATAAGTCTTCATATTAATACTTTATCGAACCGCTTGTACGTGGATATGGTTGCACATCTCTAATATTTTGCATACCAGTCACATACATTAATAGTCTATCAAAGCCAATTCCAAATCCAGAGTGGACACATCCACCATATTTACGAGTGTCTAGATACCACTCTAAGCCTTGAGTTAAACCTAATTTATCCATCTTGGCTTTTAATAATTCATAATTTTCTTCTCTTTGAGATCCGCCAACAAGTTCTCCAACAGCAGGAACTAATAAATCGCATGCTGCCACAGTCTTTTTATCAGGATTAAGTTTCATATAAAAGGCTTTAATTTCTTCAGGATAATCAATTAAGAATAATGGTCCGTTTACCACTTTTTCAGTTAGGTAACGTTCGTGTTCAGACTGTAAATCCATCCCCCACTCAATATTGCTGTTATCGAATTTTACGCCATTTTTGACGGCATTTTTAAGGATTTCTACCCCTTCTGTATATGTCATCTTCTTAAACTCAGAATTCACAACATGATTTAATCTATCCATTAAAGTTGGATCAATCATTGTGTTAAAGAATTTCATTTCTTCAGGGCAGGCTTGCATCACATAATTTATGCAGTATTTAATGCAGTCCTCAATAACAGACATGTTACCGCTTAAATCACAAAATGCCATTTCTGGTTCAATCATCCAGAATTCAGAGGCGTGTCTAACTGTGTTAGAGTGTTCTGCTCTGAAAACAGGACCAAATGTATAGACATTTCTAAACGCCAAAGCAAATGGTTCAACGTGTAATTGACCAGTAACAGTTAAATTAACTTTTCGACCATAGAATTCAAATGGGTCTTTGGTATCATGAGTGGTAACGTCAAAGACGTTTCCTGCTCCTTCTCCATCATTAGTTGTAATTTCTGGAGTATGAACATATAAGAATCCTCTTTCTTGGAAGAATTGATGGATCGCAAAGCTTAATACACTTCTCACTCTAAAAATAGCTTGGAAAGTATTTCCTCTTGGTCTGATATGAGCAATTTCTCTAAGAAATTCAAAGGAATGTCTCTTCTTTTGAAGAGGATAATCTTCATCACAATCTCCTAATAATTCTGTAGAAGCTAATTCGATTTCAAATGGTTGTTTATTTTCAGGAGTTAATTTCACCTTACCAACAACTTTAATTGCGCAGCCATTTCTAAATGAAGAGGCTAATTCATAGCAACTAGATTCTTTTAGATAGACTAATTGCACATTTTTAAAATAGGTCCCATCATTAAATTCAATGAAACCAATTTGGCCATTCGCCCTATTGGTGCGAACCCAGCCCTCTAATTGAACTTCACTAGAAAGTAGTTCTTTTAATTCTTCTTGGTCTCCATTTAGGACAATATCGAATAATTCAAAGTTTGTGATATTTTTGCTCATAATCATTTCCTCGTATTAAGTATTATATCTAATCTTGTGAAATCGTTTAATAAAGATTTCAAAATTTATTCCATTCGTCGATTTTCCAGTTTGGATCAACTCCTAAATCTAAAGGAGCAAATACTTTCAAATCGTATAATCTGGTCGCGACTTTTGCAATCATCGCTGCATTATCAGTACAACACCACATAGGTGGTATTTTAATCTCAACATTAAGTTTATTCATTTCTTTAGTCATCTCTTCTCTTAGATATGAGTTCGCAGATACTCCACCTGCTAAGATGACTTGATTAACTTTATATTCTTTAACAGCCTTAATTGTTCTATCAATCACTAGTCCTACTGCGACATCTTGGAAGGATTTACACATATCAGCAACATTCACTTTTTCACCTTTTTGTTCTAGATTATGAACTAAATTAATAACATTAGTTTTTAATCCAGAATAAGAAAGATTTAGCGTTTTTACTCCTTTTAAAGGAGTAGGTAAGTCGTATGTATGTTTTCCTTCTTTAGCAAGTTTATCAATAGGAATTCCTCCAGGATAAGGAAGACCTAACACTCTAGCAACCTTGTCATAGCATTCCCCAATCGCATCATCAACGGTTTCAGCAATGATTTCAAATTCCATATGATCTTTCATCAATACTAATTCAGTATTTCCGCCAGATACCACTACCGCTAACATTGGGAATTTAAATTCTGATACATATTCATTAGCGTAAATATGTCCAGCTAAATGATGAACCGGAATCAAAGGAATGTTATAAAGCATAGAAATCGTTTTTGCGGCTTGTAAACCAACATGAAGCGCACCAATTAAACCTGGTCCTCTAGTAACAGCAATAGCGTCTAATTCTTCAAAAGAGGTTTTTGCTTCTTCCATAGCTTCTTTAATAACAATAGATATATTTTCAGCGTGTAATCTAGAAGCAATTTCCGGCATTACTCCTCCGTATTTACGATGTACATCTATTTGAGTGGAAACGATATTACTTAAAAGAACACCATTATCAATAACGGATGCTGCAGTTTCATCACAGCTACTTTCAATAGCAAGTATCTTAGCCATTAAACTCCACTCCTTTCATCATATATATTGCGTTTTCACCATTGGAATAATAATTTGGTTTAACTAAAAATTGATTAAATCCATGTTTTGTGTAGAAATTAATTCCTTTGGAATTAGATTCTCTAACTTCTAAAGTAATAGTTAAAGCTTTTTTCGCATAACAATCTTTAATTACTTCCTCTAATAGTTTAGAACCAATAGAGTGTCTTTGATAACTTGGATGAACGGCAATTTGACAAATTGTGGCGCTATCAAACGTCACCCAATAATCAACATAACCAACTACCTCGTTATTAATTGTAGCGACTAGTAAAGTCGCAAATTGATTATTATTGAGTTCTCTAATAATGTCTTCCTTTTTCCAAGGAGCAACAAAACAGAGATTTTCAATCTCCATCACTTTATCTAAGTCTATTTCCTTAAGTTCTCTAATATCTACTAAATACATAACTAATCCTTTAGATATACTGGTTTTAACGCCAAAGCGTTATCATAAGGTTTAATCAGCTTTAATAAACTCACCATTTGCAAACAAATGTTTGAATCTAAATTATTAAAACCTAAATAAGATACATTCCCACAAATCGAATAATCAGGATGCTCTTTAATATATTCAATAACTTCATCGTTTGTCTTAATAGTGTCACTCACTAATACTTTATCTTTTTGATATACACCAAAATAACTTCTATTACTTCTCGCGTTAATTAAGCAAATTGAAGGTTTGTCATTATCTTTAAGCACTCTTAAAGAAGAAACAGGATATATAGGGACATCTAAACACAAAGCGATAACTTTAGCGATAGTTAAAGAAATCCTTACACCGGTATATGAACCAGGCCCGATAGAAGTCATTACCCCAGTAATATCTTTTCTAGATAAAGAATATTTCTTTAACAAAGCGTCAATTTCAGGAATCATATGTTCAGACTGAACTTGCCAAGCCTCATAGGAGGTATAACCTAAAAGTTCACCATTAGATTCCACTCCAACGGATAAAGATGTATTTGAACTATCAAGTAATAATGTTGCCATATTATTTAATTACCTCTAATAAGCTAGAGTCTTTCGAATAGACCTTAATATGTCTAGCATTTTCTCCAGTAATACTAATCTCAATATATAAGGTGTTTAGTGGTAATAAATTAGAAATAAATTGAGGCCATTCAATCATAGTGAGGCCAGTTTCATAACCAATATATTCATCTAAACCAATATCGGTATTTAAATCTGCAAGTCGATAAGCATCAATATGGATTAATGGTCTATCTCCTTTTAAATATAGTTTCATAATATTAAAAGTTGGAGATTGAACCACTTCATCGATATTTAATCCTTTAGCGACACTTCTTACTAAAGTAGTCTTTCCCGCACCTAAATCACCTAATAACGCTACCACGGTGCCACTAGGTAGTTTAGAGGCTAGTTTAAGGCCAAATTCATGCATTTGTTCACAGTTAAAAACATCAAATTCCATATATTTAAAACTATTTATCCTTATTTAATTGATTTAAGAACTTATCATAGTAAGTTCTAATTCTTTCATCATTAAATGGAAATTCTCTTTTTTCCATCTTACTTACAACTAACTTAACGGAGTATCTTAAAACCTTATCAAGTTCATCGGTATATTTATATGTTTCTTTGTGCCTTAAATATTCTTTTTCATCCAAGATTTTAATGTCTCCACTAGGAAATAATTTAGCGTCTAAATCATAGTCGATATATTTAATCATTCTAGAATTAATTAAGGCAGGGGAAGCGATGTTACAGTAATAACAAATTCCATCTTCTTTGAGCATACAGATAACATTCCACCACTCTTTTTTAGAGAAGATAGTGACTGCTGGTTCTTTGGTAAACCAACGTCTTCCGTTATATTCCACGACTTTCGCTTTTTTAGTCGCGATTACTATAAAGTCATCGTTATTAGCCAATACTAAACCACGATCCCAACAGCGGTGTAAGGATCCATCGTGTTTATAACATTGAATAGCTAACCAATGACCAAATAATCCCATATTATTTCTCTAATAAGATATCCAAGATATCATAAATATTTTTCTTTAATTGTTGATAAGAAGCAGCATTAAGTTTTTTGTCTAAAGGAATAGCCACGATTGAGTCATCATAAGATAAATAAACCGCAGTATGTCCTGCCCAAATAACAATATTGATATTAAGTAATGCGCCGGTGCAATCTAAAGATAATAAATTATTAACAACTTCTTTACCTAAATCCTTAGTGAAATTAGCCCCGTCTTTACCATATACTGCAAAATTATTTTGTTCTTTTAATATCACCAAATCATCAAAATCGGTTGGTAAATCAACTTTTTCTTTTTTATGAATATTAATAATATAGCGATCTTCAAAATGTAAGTCGTTAGCAAAAGAGAGATAACGGCCTACAAAGAGCAATTGTTTTTGGTGTTTTCTTTCTCCTGCTTTATATAAGGCAACTTCACCCATTTGAACAGCATGTTCTTTATAGTTGAATTCAACAATATTTCTACTAGCGATATCCACGATATCTTTATAAACTCTATCAGGTAAAAATTCACTTACCGCATATCTCTTTTTAAAGAGTAAACGTGGTTCTCTAACTTCTTGTTTACTAACTAAATATTTGTTCGATGAAATAGCAAAGTTCCTTAAATAATCTTGAGACTTTCCTGGTAATTTATTTCTAGTAAAAATATAAAACGCTAACATGCCAACTAAAGTGACACCAATAATCACACCGCCAACAATCTTTCCCCAAGAATCCTTAACTGCTAAAAACAAAACAAATGATCCAGCCATAATTAATCCCACAATTGGAATTAATAAGTTAGAAATCTTTCTTTGCTTACTAAATGTCTTATAAAAATCATCTCTACTATTTTCTATTCCTTGAGAAAATGATTCTAGAGTCTCATTTTGTTCTAAATGAATAACATCTAAACTAGCTTCTAATTTTGCTTTTTCTTGTTCTTCTGTTAATGGTTCATCCACCACTACAACTTTTGCTTTTTCTTTTTTTGCCATTACGCTAACCTCATAATCGCTAATTATCATAACATAATATCTCACTAAGTGAGAATAATTATGCAAATACAATTGAGATATTTTTGTTGTTCAAATCAAATACAAGACTATAATTAATTTTGGGAGCTAGGTGAACCTGGCTGAGAGGATTCTGATTCGAATCGACCGTACCTGATCTAGGTAATGCTAGCGGAGGAAATGTTTTAAATGTTTATTTCTCCGACTAAGTGCGGAGTTTTTTATTGGAGGAACATATGAAAATTAGAAATGAATTAACAAGAATTATTGTAGAAATTGGTATATTTGCTGCCATAGGTTTCGTTTTGGACGAAATTCAAGGTGTCATATTTGGTAGTGTTTTTCTAGCCGGAGGCTCTATTGGTTTTGCGATGGTCGCGGTATTAATCATCGCCTATCGTCGAGGCTGGCTACCTGCATTATGCACTGGCTTAATCATGGGTTTATTAGACTTAATCACTAAATCCTATATCATTTCCTTCTGGCAAGTCTTATTAGACTATATTCTTCCATACGCTTTAGTTGGTTTAGCAGGATTGTTTAAACCGTTGTTTGATTCATGTGAAACTACTAAAGGCAAAATACTCTATTTATCTCTAGGGGCATTTGTGGGAGGACTATTAAAATTCCTCTCCCACTTTATCGTTGGTGCTTTAGTATGGGCTGAACTATATAAAGCTTGGGACATTGAAAGTAACTTCTTATATAGTTTTTTATATAATATAGCGTTCGTGGGACCATCAATTATCTTATCTTTAGCCTTATTAATTGCACTTTATAAACGCGCACCTAAAGTGATTTCCGTTCCTGCTATTAACAAAGCAGCAAAACCACATGAGCACATTAAAGCTTATGACTATGTCATCAATCCAACAATGATTCTGAGCGGTTTATTCCTATTCATCTTCTATCTTGTTAACTATATACAGCATGCTACCCTTAAAGATAAAGGGGCAGAAGGTATAAAACTAAGTTCAAACCAAGATGCAGTTTTGTTGATGTTCACTGGATTGCTTCTTTTAATTGTCTTTGGTTTGTGCATTTTCAAAACAATGAAGGATAAACAAAACAATAAATCCACTACACTTTGTTTAATTTTGTTAAGCGCTTCTCATTTAGTGTACGCAATAAGTAAAATTCTAATAATTTATTTAGAAGAGCATGCCGATCCGAAACTTTATTTCGTTTGGATGGTGTTATCTTTTATGGGACTATGTGTGTTTGTTGGACTCTATTTGTTCGTCAAACAATTCTATGAACAAAAAGAGAGCGTTATTTCAGCCAATTAATAGGTTTTAATCCGTTTTTGACGAGAAAATCGTTCGTTAAACGGAAATGATTACAATTAAACCAACCACCATGATTTGCGCCTAGTGGGCTTGGATGAGTCGCTGTTAAAATCAAGTGGTTTTTATTTGTTAAGTATTTAGCTAATCCTTTAGCGTTGCCACCCCAAAGAAGGAAGACAATTGGTTGATTTTGGCTATTTAATACGGAAATAATGTCTTGCATAAACAAATTATATTCTTTGATGTTGTGGGATAAAGGCATTCCTTCTCTAACTGTAAGGATTGTATTAAGTAAAAGAACCCCTTGTTTAGCTAAATAAGTAAGGTCTCCGCCCCTATTTTTAAATTGAGCGTTATACTCAGTTTCAATCTCTTTATAGATATTCACTAGTGAAGGTGGAGTTTTTATATGATCAGGAACAGAAAACGATAATCCCATCGCCTGTCCTTCTTCGTGATATGGATCCTGACCAAAGATAACCACTTTTACTTCCTCTAAAGGAGTGTATTTAAAAGCGTTAAACATCATTTCTCTAGGTGGATATATCGTATGATTTGCGTATTCCTCATCTAGAAATTTATTTAATTTAGTCGCATAGTCTTTTGATCTAATCTGTTTGAATACTTCATTCCAAGTCATGAAATGATTTTATCATTTTTGATAGCAAAGATAAATGACGATAGATATAATGTCTATATGCGAGTACTGATTATATTTAATCATCCAGCCCCATATAAAGTTAATGCCTTTAACGAACTAGCAAAGTTTGTAGATTTAACTGTTCTATTTGAAAGAACAAAAGCTAAAGATCGCCCAGATTCTTTCTATAGTTCTAATGATTATCAATTTAACTATATCTTTCTAAAAGACGGATATATCGGTAGGGAAGGTTCTATTTCTAATAACGTAAAGAAATATATTAAAAAATTACACCATGAGTATGACGTCATTTTAATGAATGGCTACTCACATTTAGCGGAATTAAAAGCCATTAAGTATATGGCGAAACATAATATTAAATTTGGCCTATTAATTAATGGAGGAGTCATCAAGAAAGAGAGTTGCTTTAAAAGAAGATATAAGACCAAATATATTTCTAAAGCCTCATTCTATTTATCTCCATCAAAAGCCTCTAATGAATATCTAAGATATTATGGGGCTAAAAAAGAGATTTATAATTATCCATATTGTAATATTTATGCAAAAGAAATCATTAAACCTTCTATAGAAGAAAGAACTTTTATTAGGAACAAATATCATTTACCTTTAGATAAAAATATCTTCATTAATGCCTCTCAATTTATTGAGAGAAAAAATAATGTTGAGTTACTTTCGTTATTCAAAAATAGAGAAGATCATCTCGTTCTTGTAGGCGATGGTCCTTTAAAAGAGAAATATCAAACTTATATAAAAGAAAACAAATTAGAGAACGTTCACATTCTTCCTTATTTAAATAAAGAAGATCTTTTTGCTTTATATAGATCGTGTGACGTTCATATTTCATTAAGCAAACAAGATATCTTTGGGCACACTATTTTAGAGGCTTTAGTTTGTTCTTTACCTGTTGTAGCCAGCAAAAATATTGTCTCCGCTTTAGAATATATAAAAGATGATGAAAATGGATACGTTGTCGATATAAAAGATATCGAAAATATAAAAGAATGCATGTCTAAATCACTGAAGTTATCTAAGGACAAAGCAAGAGAATCAATTAAAGATAACACATTTGAAAAATCAGCAGAGTCAATCTATAACATTTTAAAGGGTTTATATGAGTAAAGTTATTTATTTTACTAACGCGGTTAGTCAAACAATGTTTGTTGACTATTTAAAGAAATGGAGTGTCTCTCCTAATTTAAGTAACCAAAATTTTCATAATAAACTTATAAAAGCAATTTCCAAATATCACAAGGTAGATGTTGTTTCTATTAGACCAATTAATGCAAATTTTAATTCAAAAAAACTCCCTCAACTAGTTGAAGATGGATTTAATATCTCCTGGAGATATCCAAAAGTCTCTACTAGTAGAGTAGCGAAACTTTTATTTTTAAATAAGCGCATTAAAAAAATTTTACCAGCTAAAGAAAAATACGAGGCTATATTTGTAGATACATTAAATCTATCTTTGCTTAAATCCGCGATTAAAGTAGCTAAAAGATTTAAATGTAAAGTTTATGGAATTTGCACTGATAATCCAAATAACATCTCTTTCACTAGTGAAAGTTATAAAAAGAATTTAATAAAATTAGGAAGGTCATTAGATGGTTATATATCTTTAACTAAAGCAATTACTGATTTATATAATAAAAATAACAAACCATATATCCAAATTGATGGGGTATCAGAGGAATATGAAGGAAGTTCAAAACCATTAATTAACGGCAAATATATTTATTTTGGTGGTTCGTTAATGGAAGAGTATGGTGTCTTCTCTCTAATTGAAGCTTATAAAGATGTTAATCCAAAAGACATAAAACTTGTTTTATGTGGTCATCATGTTAACATCAATCAATTAAACGCTGCGATAAAAGATAATCAAAATATTATTTATCTAGGGCCAGTTAACTATGAAGATAATCTTAACTTAGTTAAACACTCCTTATTCTCAGTGAACCCTAGACCAATTAATCCAAAAATTGATGAATATTCTATTCCTAGTAAAACACTAGAATGTATATCTTTAGGTGTAATAAACGTAACAGTGGATAATCGTTTATTAAAAGAACATTATAAAGACTGTATTATCTGGTCTAAATCATCTTCCAAAGAAGATCTAAAGGAAGCGTTAAATAAAGCATTATCTTTAAATAATGAAGAAAAAAACAAGCTAATCAAAAAAGGCAAAGAAAAAGTCATGGAAAGAACTTCTTTAGAAGTGATTGGTAAACTAATCCACGACTTAATTATTTAAATTCTTTTTCGATAAGGTCAGTCACAGTTCTTAAAGAGAAATGTGAATCATAATACATTTTATTAAGCTTGCCAAGTCGAGCTTTTTCTTTCTCACTTAAATTAGAAATGGCAAGTAAAGCATTTTTAACAGATTCAGGATTATCATCCGCTAGGAAAGCGCCACCCGATTCTTCTAAAACGTCTTTTCCATCCCCTTTGAGTACACCAACAATTGGTCTAGCAAATGTTAAAGACATCATTAATTTACTAGGGATAGTCTTCCCTACTGTTCCTTCAGCTTTTAAAGAAATATATAAAGCATCTGCGCGCTTAAAATATGCAGCTGCAAGCTTAGCAACAATAGGCCCGTGATATATAATCTTATTTTCTAACCCTCTTTCTTTAATTGAGTTAATCAAATAATCGGTCATAGGACCCATTCCTATAACGTGGAAATATATATCTTCATCCTTTAGTAGGCTCATAGCCTCAACAATCAAAGGAATTTGTTGAATAAGACCTAAATTGCCACAATATAAAATGTGTGTACCTTTACCATAATCAAACGCTGCAATATCACTATCCTCAACTAAAGAACACTGAGGAACATATTTGATGTTATTCACCGGCAATTTAAGGGTATTTTGGAAATAATCCTTAAAACTTGGCGATGAAATTAATATCTTATCAGCCTTAGAATATATCGATCTACTCCAGCGATATAATTGACGGTATATAAAGGAATTTTTACGTACTGCATGAGTGACAATTGTGCTCTCTGGCCATAAGTCTAAACAGTGGATAATATGCTTCACATTGTGCTTTTTGGCGTATAAATTGCCCGCACAACATATGGTAACAGGAGATAGACTCATCGAATATACGTAGTCAAATTCTAATTTTGTCTTTCTAACCCACTTCTTTGAGTTTTTCCAGAATGACAAATAATTTCTAATAATTGATAATCTACTTTTTTTACGAGGATATAGCTTAACGCGGTGAACATTCACTCCATTAAGCATCTCTTCACTAATATTTTTATAAGCAGGAAGAATATAACCATATCCATAGTTTGGCTTCCCAGTTAAAACATGAACTTCATGTCCATCCGCAGCCATTTGTTCGGCTATTTTGGTAATAATAAAGTTCTCAGGATAATAAAACTGACAAACAACTAATATCTTCATATGTTAATAATATTAACAAAAATTAATATGTTTATAAATAATTAGAATTGAATGCAATCAAGAATCATCATTAACACAAAGCCGATAATAAATGCCCACACACCAAAGTGATCATGTTCATTTTCTTTGATTTCAGGAATCATTTCTTCTGCAACAACATAAATCATACAACCTGCTGCAAAGCTTAAGGCCCAAGGCATTACTTCTTGAATTTGCATAGCAAAGAATAAACCAATAACCGCAGCGATAGGTTCCACTATTCCAGAAAACATCCCAAATAAAAATGCTTTTGTTGATTTTCCAGTATCTGCTTTAATTGGTAAAGATACAGCGGCACCTTCAGTAACATTTTGTATACCAATACCAACCGCTAAAAATAATGCGCCCATTAATAAAGTGTTATTACCAGGATTAGCTAAAGCTACACCAAAAGCAACACCAACCGATAGTCCTTCTGGAATATTATGAATAGTAACCGCTAAAAACATCTTTTGGTCTTTATTTAAATGCTTAGTTCTAATGCCTTCTTCTTTGTTGTTTGAAGAATGAATATGAGGAACTAATTTATCAATACCCCATAAGAACAATGCCCCAGCTACAACAGATATCCCAGCAATGACTGAAGGCGGCATATATGTAACGTTAGATTCAAAGATTGCCGGTTTTAATAAACCGAAGAAAGAAGCAGATAGCATTACGCCAGAAGCAAACCCAGTAAATATTCGACCAATCGTTTTAGTTAATCCAGCTTTATGAAAAAAGAAAACTAAAGCAGAACCAATAGTTGTGGCACCAAAGATAATTGCTGTACCAATAATCGCATAAACATAATCAGGCATAAATAAAAAACCTCGCTGTATATTATATAGTATCCTACTACTTATTTGAAAAATTTATTTTCAAAACTCGTAGTATCAAGTTTATAATAGAACACATGAACGATCGTACACGTACTAACGTCATCATTAATATCTCTCGTACATTAGTGCTGACAATATTATCTTTCATGACATTCCCATGGGTATGTCGTTATTTAGGATCTGCTCAAGTTGGTATTTATACTTGGTGCAATACTTTCGTTTTATATTTCTTGGTATTAGCTAAGGTCGGCGTTCCTAATCTTGCTATTAGAGAATGTGTCAAAGTAAAAGACGATAAAGAGAAGTTATCTAATAAAGTTCAAACATTCTTCTTAATTCAAATGATTGCCACTTTATTGTCGTTTGGCTTTATGTGTTCTTTAGTTTTTACTGTTCCAGATTTAAAAAATAATAACGAAGTTATTTTCCTCTTATCCATTAACTTCCTTTCAGGAGCGTTCTCTTTTGAATGGCTATTTATCGCTTTAGAAAAGCAGTTCTATATGTCTGTTAGAAGTATTATAGTGCTTGCTTTATCAACATTATTAATCATTATCTTTGTTACTAACCCAAGTGATATCTATATCTACGCTTTAATTACTGCTTCTGTTACTTTAGTAACCACAGTAGCGAACTTACTCTATTCTAGGAAATATATTTCCTATAAGAAAACGATGCCTTATGAGTTTAAGCAATATTTTAAACCATTACTTATTCTATTCTCCATTACCTTAATTATTTCTTTCTATAATCAAACCGATACCTTTATTTTAGGTTTCATTGATAAAGGTAAAGGTGAAGTTGCTTCTTATTCTGTAGGAGTTAAGGGTATTGATATTATTATTGGTATTATCACAGCATTAAGTACAGTTTTTATTCCTCGAGCCGCTATATGTTATGCTCAAGAAGATAAAAAATACTTTAATAGACTAAATAAGTATTCAGTTAATATTTGTCTATTCATTGTTTTACCTGCCATTGCAACTATGACAATGCTAGCCTCTCCTATTACCGCATTAATATCTGGTAACTATGATTTTTCTGAAGGCTTAGGATATGTTAACGCTCCTGCAGTATTAATCATCCTTTGTAGTATGATGGTCACTTATTCGATAAGCGACATCATTTACGGGCAGATTTTACTCCCAATGAAGAAAGAAAAATATTATCTTTATGCTTTGCTTGGAGGCACCATACTTAATATTGCATTATCAATTATATTTGGTGCAGTTATCTTTAAAGATAAACCTGCTATTGGAGTGGCTATTGGCACTGCTATTACTGACTTATTTATTTTAGTTTATTTACTAGCAGTTACTTGGAAATGGATCTCTAAAGCAGTCTTTAACTTTAATTCATTAAAGATTTTGCTCGCTGCCGCATTAATTCTTATGATGACATTTATAATTAAAGATCCTATGCATAACTTATTAGTAGGTAAAGGACTAAGTCTAGCTACAAGTTATATTATTGAATTAGTAGCGATTGTCCTTATTGACGCAATTATATATATAGGTGTTTTAGTTTTATTAAAAGAAGACTTAGTAAGTTCTTTCTCAAGAAAAAGGAGACAAGTTAATAATGGCTAATCCTAACTTAAAAGAAAATAAATTTAAACGCGCATTAGTCTCTCCTTTTAGAGGCTTAGTTAAATGTGTTTCTAAGAAAGCCTATATCTCTTATCAATATAAATATATCACCCATCATAAACTTGATTGGAAGGGTTTAAATAGATATACAGAAAAACTCCAATATCTTCGTTTATATGTCTATCCAAAAGATGATTTGGTCTCTAAATGTGCAGGTCGTATAGGAGTAAGAGAATATGTAAAAGAGATGGGTTTTGAGCAAAATTTAATCAAAATCTATGGAATTTTCGATAGATTTGAAGATATCGATTTTGCGAAACTTCCAAATCAATTTGCGATGAAATGTTCTCATGGTTGTGCAATGAATTATATCTGCTATGATAAAAATAAAATCAACTATGAAGAATTAAAAAAGAAATTCAATAAATGGCTTAAAACAAACTATGGCAAAAAAACAGTGGAACTCCACTATGCCAAAATCAAACCTCAAATTATTATTGAAGAATTAATGTTAGAAAATAATAAACTTCCTACTGAATATAAAATCCATGTATTTAATGGAGTAGCAAAAAATTTATATGTCGTTACTTCTAGAGGAGTTGATATTAGATATAATAACTATTATATCGATTGGACCCCATTTGATGGATCTCAATTTAACGGATGGAAAAAGACCGACTATCCATTAAAAAAACCATCTAATTTTGATGAGATGGTTAAGATTGCCGAATCCTTAGCGGATAAATTCCCATTTGTCCGTGTCGACTTATATAACATTAACGGAAAAATATATTTTTCTGAAATGACTTTCACCCCTGCAAAAGGCACATTAATCTTAGATGATGATAAATGCGACTACGAAATGGGTAAGTGGCTTGATATATCTAAATATCGCTAGTTCCAACTTGTATAAGGGAAGAATAATTCATATAAGAATAAAGCGTAGTCGTCATAACTAATGTCAACACCCATATCTTTGTTATACTCAATTAATTCATCGCTTAATACTTTATATGTTACAGATACACCCACTAATCTAGTAAAGGAGAACATATCTGTTTTATATTTGGTCAAATCAAAGGCCACAAAAGTGTAATGTGATCCTACATTTGTGGTCTTGTTATCAAAATCAACATTTATAGTAAATGGATAACCAACGATTCCTTCGTTATTCTTTAAGAATAAAGTGATTGTAAGGGCGATACTAGAATTATGATTTAAATCCTTATCATCATGCTTTTTATATTCAGTTCCACCAACAGTGTAATATTTTCTTGTATTATCAGTAGAAGCTTTAAATTGCATTGCAAAATAATGTAATTCATCACTTTCTTTAGAAAATCTAATAGAGAATCCAGATTCGGCTGTTTGCACCCTGCCTTTTTGATATGTGTAGTCAGGCCTACCATCTTTGCCATCCATTCCATTTTGCGCACCACAAACCATTTGTCCATCAAATAACTTAGATTGATAGCCATATCTAAAGGAGTCATTTACTGCTCCCATTTTAAATTCTTTACCATATTCTTCAACAAGTGGTTCGCTATCAAAGTAGTTTGGATCAATTATTCCAAATTCAGGTAAGGCTGCTGATGGGAAATATCCATAATCATAAATATAGGCTTCACTAGTGATGTCTAAAGGATCAAACTTGGTTGATTTCTTTAATTCATCATCCCAGTGCTTATAATAATTCTCTTTAAAGTTAGCGGAAGTATATTTATCGCCTTCAACAAAATAAGAAGTGCTATAACCACAAGAAACAATCGCTACTAAAGGCAAAAGTAATAAATATTTAAGTCTTTTATGCATTAGTTACTTCCTCCTTGTTTTCTTCAACCTCAACCACACTTACTTCATCTACTCTAGTCTTACAAATAACATAAGAGAACATAAAGACCATAATCATAAATGGAGCGGTCAAATAGATTGGTTTATAAAGTTTATAATAAAGAGCGTAGTCAACATCATTAAAGAAGGCGCTATAAGCGACAAATACTATTAAAAATAATAGTAATGTGGCCTGTAGCTTAAATTCATCTTTATGAGAATAGAAGTATTTCTTAAATGAAATAAAGCCTAAGAAGATAAAGACAAAAATCGCTACTGTTCCTATCACACCACTAGTCATAAATGTATCAAAGATAAAGAATCCAGTTGGATAGGCGATTTCATAATATGGATAATAAGTGACTGGCCAAGAAGCAAATCCTAAGAACTTCGCACTAGAGAAAATACCTTCCAAGTTAGGATTGATGGCAGCAGAAAATCTATTACTAACAAATAATCTATTTAATATTCCAGTAAAGGAATTACTGATACCTGTAGCCACAACAATCACATAGAATAAATATCCTAATAAGAATAAAGCTACTAAAGCAATTAAGATAAACTTAAAGACTTTTCTTGTTTTAACAAATGTTTTTCCTAAATATATAACAAGAACAAGAATAGCCACTGCGGCTAATCCACCTAAAGATAAAGTAGATGGAACAAATGTTAAAGCAAAGACTGCTAAAACAGTAAATACTAAGAAGGAGTAGAAATATCCTTTCTCCTTTCTAGGAGAAGTGAATAAAAGCATTACACTACTAGCGGATAATAATAAAGGATATAAGACGTAATGAGACATCTTCACTTCAATAAATTTGAATCCCTCTAGTACATAAGCCATTTTGCTAACAGGAACTTCACTCTTAATGCCATCATAATATAAATAGAAATTCTTATAGAATAATGGGTAGAATGCACCAAAATTAATTAAGTTATAAACAAAGTTTATAAGGACGTAAATCGCTAAAGCAGAGAATACGACCATTATAAATGTTTTAAGTTTGAAATTCTTATCAATACTTAATAAATATCCATTGAAGGCCATTGGTAATAATCCTAATGGAATAAAGACTGTTTCTGCCCAAGAGAAATCTCCTGCTTTAGTATGGCCAATGTTATAATTACCAACCGCAGTTAATAAAGTAAATAAAAATAGAGGGATAAAGAATAAGGCAATATTGGATAATCCCTTACTTTTAATTTCTCCAATATTAAATAAGATTAATAAAATACAAAGCGCTAAAGATAACGCCCCAAATAAAACAAAGCTACCACTATAGTTAAAAGCAATTAATGCAAAAAACTCAAATGCTAAAAATGTTACAGCAGCGCTATATCTATTAAGAAGCTTTAATTTATTCATATGAATAATGATAATACATTTTTAAATAAATAAAAATAGCGAACAATTCGCTATTTCTAGAATAATAAGTCATCGAGATCAATTATTTCATCTACATCATCGATATCGGAATAACCATCGTAGTTTTCAATGACTTCAACTAATTCAACAGTTTCTTCGTCATCATGCATCACTTTGTCATTAGGTCCTATATATAGATTCATAATTACCCCTATGCCGAAAGGATACTATATTTATATTAATATAAAAAACGCTTTTTATTATTTATTGGACACTGTCCAAATAATGTGGAAAACTATATTTTGACATATATAAAAAATAGCGGTTTCAATGACGAACACCGCTATTTAATTTGTTAAGTAATAACTTATTCAGCTTTTGGAGCTTCAGGTTTTTTAAATAAAGCTTTGTTAACGATTGATAAAGCTAATGCTCCAGCACCGAAGACCATTGAGACAATGGCACCAGCACCCATGCTATATCCAAATCCAGGAGCAGATAATCCAATAGCAATTAGAACAAAACCTAGAACGCTAAATCCGAAGAATAACGCAGATTTAACGATTGAGGATTTCTCATAGTCAGCGTCCTTTTTTTCTGCACGGAATACATTAGTAATAACACTTTTGCCAAACCCAAGTGAAACAAGGATAATGACCATGCCAAAGAGAGCAAGAATTAATCTGAATACAACTGCAGTATCTGGAGTTGATCCACTTGCCGTATAACCAATTAATGCAGGGATAACTATGAATAAACCAGTTGTAGAATTTCCATCATTATAAGAAACTGTGGCGGCTAATCCAACGATAATAGCAACGACCATTAATGTTGCAGCACCAAGTCCTAATAACTTGTTAACAAGTTTAACTTCGTCTTTATTGGCGATATGATAAGCACCAGCAACAGCTAAAGCGATGATTCCGCTAGAAAGCATCATTTCAGAACCAGAACCTAATGTCATTCCACCAACTTCGCTTGTTCTGTCATAAATAACCCCTAATAAAAGCCCAATGTAAACAATAATGATAACACCAAAACCTGATAAGGATTTTAATAAAGCGCTCACTTCGCCCTTTCCAGACATACCTTTGATTGTTTTCACTAATAAAATAATGCCTTTGACAATAGCGATAATGCCAAACACCAAGGTGAAAACAGTAGCAAGTATTGTTAATAAAAGTAAAGCGATTTGACTTCCGGAATATGGTCCAGGCGCTTTTGCCATTTGAATAATTCCGTCAATAAAATCATAAATATTCGCGCTTGCAGTAACCTTGCCGGCTTCAATTTTTGCTTGAAGTGGTAAAGCCAAAACACCAATAATAGCTAAAGCGATAGCAACAAACGTTACCACACTTAAAATGATTCTCATTACTTTGTTTGTTTTTTCCATAAAAATCTTATAAATTCCTTTCTGAATAATATAATAAAAAAAATAGCGGTCTTATTCAACCACTATTATATTTGAATGTAGTATATTATCTTTTATCCCCATCATTGAAATATAAAATTCCAATGCATTTAGGACCGCAATGTGAGGAAATAGTCGCACCAGCTGTGGTGACGATAATACGCTTAAATCCTCTAGCCTCACATTCTTTTTTACAAGCCTCAACCATTTCAGGAGTAGCCATTGAATGGGTTACAAATACTAAGCTCTTATCAGGATTATTAAATTGATCTAATGTATCTTTAGCGTAGCTTTCAACACAGCTGAGTTGTTTACCCATATATTTTTTTCCTGGGCTCATCTTGCCTTCCGCCATAATAATTTGTGGTCTAATTCTAAATAATAACGCTCCTAATTTAGCTAAGCCTGAGCATCTTCCACCTTTATGTAAATAATCAACAGTAGCTAAAACGAAACTGGTTTGATTATAAGGAATTCTCTCTTCAACTTTCTTAACAATCTCTTCTGGAGTTAAGCCTTGTTTAGCAAGTTGAGAAGCATAGATTGCTTCTAGAGCAATACCAGTAGATAAACTTAATGAATCAACCACGTAAACATTTTTCAAATTCTTAGCAGCGTTAATAGCGTTATTACACGCACTAGAAATACCACTACTTAAGGCAAAATGAATAACCGCGTCATATTCTTTTAATAAACCAGTAAAATATTCTTCATATTGCATTTCGTTGATTGCGCTGGTTCTTGGAAGAACTCCAGTTTTATCAACATAATCAAAAATTTCATTTGGTGTAATAACTCCGTCAAGTTTAGGATCGTCACCTAATAAGACAGTAAAAGGTGTAGTATGAATTCCAAATTCTTCTAGTTGTTCTTTTTGTAAATCAATTGTGCTTTCTGCAGAGATAGCAATTTTCATAAAAATCTCCTTAATGTTTATATATAAATAAAATAATAGATGTTTTGGTGGAGCCGGTGGTGTCGAAACCACGTCCGAAGATGGCCATACAATAACGTCTACAGCTTAGACGATATTTATATTTAACATAGCTTTGTATATCGACAAACTAGTCTATGCGAGACAAGCAAGATTTCATGAATAAGTAACATGTCCACTCTTATCCACTATTCTTTTGTTATGACACTTACTTTAAGCGTGAAAGAACTAAAACCTTAAAGAGCGCTCTGCCCCAACGATTGTCGGGACCCTATATCGGGTAAATTAAGCTAAGCAGAGAGATTGAGCTCTAGGAGCTCTCATATAACTGTTGTCAGTTATTTTGTTTTTGGTTTAAGGTTACCAACCGCTGCAATTAATGCCCTGCACATCTCCGTCGAATCCAATACGACCCCATGTACGCTCCCTAGAAGAGCAAAAAAATTTTATCACAGGTTATATAATTGTCAAATTATATTGGTCAACATGTCTAAAACTTTTTTAATTTATTTTCGCAAAAAATCAAATAAATCGAGTCTGTATATAGTAGAAGGAGGAAAAATAATGTTCCAAAATTACGAAGGCAGCGAGAAATATCATTTTCGTCTTTATCGATTAAGTCGTTATCACCCATTTCTAGTTATTCTGGTGGCAGATGAATCGGTCGTAAATGGAAAAAAGAAAATAACCGGCTTTAATCTAACACACTCAATAACAATGGTGTTACAAAGGCCAAACAAATTCATTAAATTGAAAGAAAATCCAAATCCGATTGATGATTCTGATAGTTACTTATGTGTAGATATTGTATCTAATACTGATTCTAAATTATTTACTGCCCCATTGAAGAAATGGAAAGTCAGTAAAGAAGACGAAATTATTATTGATGATATTCTGCAAAGAAAATATCCGGAAGTTTATTCAAAAACAAAAAAAGAGGGTTGACCCTCTCTTTTTCGTAAATTAACCGCCTATCCTAATAAGCATAGCTATAGCTGTGAATACTCTCTCGAAAATTTACCATGTGGGCGAACTAAATAGGAGTCTCCCTTAATCAGGGATGGAGTATCACCCCTGAACGTCTTATAGTATACAAATTGTTAATTCTAGTATCAATAATAAATTTAGTTGAAACTAATAAAGTCTACTTGCGGTTTGTTTAATATTTTCGATTAAGGTTTTACTTAAAATATTAAGTTCCATATCATCTTGTGGGAAAGAGAATGATGGAAGTTGACCTAATTGTTTAAAAAGTTGAGCAAATAAAGGAATATTAAGTTCGCTTATTTTTGCTTCTTTTCCTTTATAACGATACCAAACTGAACCGTCGTCTTTTTTAAATAATTCAATTTTATCCACGATTAATTTTCCTTCTTCTTACGGAAATAGAAATATCCACCAATAGCGATTACACTTAACGCAGAAATCACAACGATAATAATAGTTGTAGAACTATTCTTTACGCTTACTTGAAGTGGACTTATAGATATCTTAGATAGGGTTACTAATTCTGACATAAATGGAGTTTGCCCATGCTTTTGAACACATACCTCGTATGTCTTCATCATTCTTTCAATACACGCCTCGCCAGAATCATCAGTATATTGTTTAGTGGCATTAGCAATTAAACTCTTCGCATATGCTGCTTCAGTTTCTCCTAAAGCACTAGCTTCGCTTAAGAATGTATCATATGCGTCACTACAAGTTGACCACGCACTTGATAAGTTAGTAGTACAACCACTAGTGGTATCCATAGCAGTATTAAATGTATTAGCGAATTTGACTGCTGCTCTTTGAGCAGCAATATGATCAACGTTATTTGAAATAACTGTCGAACTACCAGGTACATTATTAGTAACCACTACTGATTTACAGTAGACAGCTTTTACAGCTGCAGAAGCTTTATAAATACGAACAACAATTTGCCCTGCGCTTGCTGTTCCGGTAAATGTTTTATCGCTGGCAGTCGCATCGAAAGATTGAACTTCTCCAAAAGGAGTACCACCAACAGTAACAGAAACACTACCGGTAACTCCAGAAGCACCAGAAGCATTAACAACTACTTGAGTAATTGTTCCAGTTGTAAATGAATTTGATACTAATTGAATATATTCGACTGCAGCACTTCCTGTGCCATAATGAATGCCTTTTGTGGAATCAAAATTTGATTCTGTAGCATCAGAAGTGACTGTCCAAGTTTCGCCATGATCTGCAGTGCCACTTCCACCACACGCAGCGGTGAATGTTAAATTTGATGTTAATTCAGATGGTTCACTAGTTTTGGTGATTGTATTAACACTTTGAGTTACTTGCACTGCGCTTGAAGCACTTGTAGTTAATGAATTATATGTAGCGGTTAATGTCTTTCCATCATCACTTGCAGTCCAAGTATGTGGAATAGAAATAGTTGTACCGCCTAATTTAACTGTTAATTGAGAATAAGTTAATACTGTTTGATGTCCTGCTCCATCATTATATGTAACAGCCCATCCATTTACATCATTTCCACTTAATGTGGATCCTGAATAAACGTTAATGGTTGGTGCAGTCCAACTAATTGATGGATTGGCATTGACTGTAATTGAATAAGTTTCAGTTTTGGTAACCTCATCCTCAGTATATGTGACTGTAACTGTTTTATTACCAGTCGTTGACATATCTGGAGAAGAAACACTTGTAGGAGTTACTGTCTTGCTTGATAAATCACTATATTGAGCAGTAACCACTAAACCAGTATAGTTAAATGTATCACCAACACTAAATGTGGTTTGTACATTGGTCGTATCTAAGGATATAGAAGATAAAGAAGCAGGTGGAGTATAAGTATAGTTAACTTTTATAGATGTACCACCTGTTGTAGCACTAATAATTCCATAAAATGCTGTAGTACCATCGTCCGGTGTGATTGTTGTAGTAGTATTCGATGCTGCTGCAGTTGCGTTTGTCCATGCGCTATTTTTCATTGCGGTCGCATATGAAGAGGTAGTGGCAGTATAAACTACGCTTGTTATTTCATAATTTTCTTTAGGAGTAAACGTTAATTTACTATTTTGGTAGAATCTTGTTGAAGAATATGATGGTGGCAAATAATTATTAGCATTTGTTGAAGCATTATATTTATCTATAACCATATTTGCGCAATCACCAATCCATGTTACTTGTGAAGTAGAAGCAGAACTATATGAATTCGTGGATAAATCCCATGTGTATGAGCCTGTTTGAGATCCACCATTTTCAAGAACTGTAATTGTATATGAAGCAGTTTTGGTAGTTCCACTATATGTATAAGAAACTGTAATAGTTTTTTCTCCTGTAATAGACATATCTGGAGTAGATACAGTTGCACTAGAAGAAACAACATCACTTGATGAATCACTAAAGTGAGCGATAACAACTAAATTATCATGCTCAAACGTATCATTTTTGTAAAAAGCTTTTGTGACATTATCAGTATTTATAGTAATTGAAGACAATGTCTTTGCAGCAGCAACAGTTATAGCTTGTGTACAAGTTTTTCCGCCATAAGAAATAGTGACGGAAACATCGCTGGTTTGTAAATTGTCCGCTGGTTCAAATTCAAAAGCATCTTCATTGCCTTCAAATTCAATATCAGCAGTTGATGAGTCGCTATAAGTTGCTGTAATAACTAATCCATTAGCATCAAATCCATCGCCAGCAGTATATGTTAATTTTGTCGGTGCGGTTTTAACGGCAATTGAAGATAATGTAGGTTCTGGAGTAACAGACCCTTCTTCTCCTTTATAAAGACAAACGTCCTTTTGTCCTGAAGCATAACAAGAAAATAAGCTATTATTACTATTATATTTAAGCAAATTGTTTGTATTTGAACCTTGAGCAGTCAACGTTGCAACGCCATTAGAAATAGAAACTGTGAAGCTTGCATTTTCATCGATTGAATTTTGCGTTTTTAAATAATTTTTACCGCTTCCACTGCCAGCAGCGTATAAATATCCACTTCCTGTTCCAAAAGCAAATGTGCTCGAAACACTTCCAGCAGCAAGTGTTAACTCTTGAACATCACTACCATCCCAAGAGACTGTATCACCTGCTTTTGTTACAGCAGTTCGTCCTCGGTTATTAGTATTTTGGGTAGTGCTTAAAGCGTAGTCATAATCGCTAGCAACAATAACAACTTTATCACCAGCAGATAAATCAGATGAGTCTGTAACTTTTGTCCAAGTCATTTCTCCGCCACCAGAACCTTCAGCAACGGTCACCAAACATGTTGCGGTATATCCACCATCACTTGTAGTGACTGTGATAGTTGCGGAACCTTCAGAAACGCCGGTAACAATGCCGCCAGAAACAGTAGCGATACTGCTATCACTTGTTGTCCAACTTACGCCTTGGTTAGTCGCATTACTCGGGGCAACTGTTGCAGTTAAAGTAACATCTTTTCCTTCTTCAACTGTTGTTGAATTTGTATTCAAAGATACACCAGTAACAGAAACAGTTTCTCCACCACCGCTATTGTATCCATTAATTGTATCGCTATTTGGAGAAGCATAACCTGTAGGGGTAGAACTATAAGAATTGTACGTACTTCCACTATAGGAAACAGTACCCCAAATATAATCTGCCCATTCTGGGAAATCGATAAATGGATTTCTGTTATTTGTGTAATTTGTGTATAAAAGATTATTTCTATGAATTTCGTATTCATCAACTGGATCAGCTTTATGCCAAGCCAGCAAATCAGTCATAATGCCCATTTTTCCGGTTGTGGACGTTGTGGAAGAATAACCACTACTAGCCCAATCGTTTAGTGATTGAGTAAGAGCTAAATTAGGATTGTTGGAATCAATACCATCGCTATCGCTACTAGACAAATAGTTATATCTAGCAACCATATAGAAAATAGCTCTAGCAATATCACCTTTATCACAATCTTGTGGTTCAAAAACGCTTGTGGATCCTCCCAATGTTTTAGATGTGCCTCGAAGATTCCCACTTAAATTAGAATATTTACTCCCGCAGTTTGTATAACTACTAGATGTATTTACATATCCATAATAATAATTGCTGTGAATATTATTCGCGTATCCGTTTCCTGCCATTAAATGCATTGGGTCACCACGCGCACCACCGGCACCACTATCCTCAAAACCTTCAGCCTTAGGCCAAACGTGTTCTCTATTGATGCCCCATTGGGTTTGTTGGTGATCATCCCAAGCAGTAGTTTGGTTGGTCACATTTCTATTTATGTACAAAGCATGAATATATGGGTTGTTTTTACTACTAGATGAACTAGTTCCATAAGAATAACCAGTAATCTTATTAGTAGAGGAATTATATGTACCATATGTAGTGCTACTTGCAGGAGATTTCTCCCAATCTCTATCGGCAATCTCATATATTTGCCAAATTGCATTACCGCTATCGTACGAATAATACTTTTGCCCATTCTTAAGAATGGTTTTTAAGTTTTTAAGTAAATTAGTCCCTTGTCTTTGCGCGGTTTCTAAGCTATTAAGCGAACTGTAATAACTTCTAATATTTGCAGCGCTGGTATCATTTAAATCAATCGTGGTTGGCAAGGATGAGGTCGAATAACCTTCCACTTTTTCGGTTTCTTTTCCAGCACTAAAAAGCGCCACTGATAAACCAATCGACATTAAAGCCGACAAAGACAGGCAACTAATAATTCTTTTTTTCATATGTATATTCCCAAAGGGAAGGTTTTATTATATTACACTATTTATTTTTTTGAAATATATTTTCAAATAAATATTCGATATAACCATAGTAAATTGAGTTTATAGTCATATTATCTTTACTTATTTAAAAATAACCTTTAAACTTTTATTTGCGTTTCGTTAACGAAAAGGAAGTATTACAAATGGCAAAGAAACTACAGAAAGTAAAAAAGGGGATGAATCCTAAGGTAAAATTCACCTTACTCAATTCATTCAAAGGATTAATTTCTAACCAAGCAGTTATTGATGGTTCAAGAGGTTCACATTGGTGGGTCGCTGCTATTTTCTTAGTGTTTTCCGTTATTCTTCCTTTAATTCCTACATTTAGCCAATTGAGCAAAATGGATGGAGCTTCCTTTGTTAGCGTGAATAACTTTGGCTTAGATGTTCAATTATCTAAATTCGCTTATGAAGAAAAACTCGCTGGTATCGAATTTAAAGTTGAAGGTGGAAAACTCCACTACTATAAAGATGGAGTGGAAGATAAAGAGGGATTTAAGACTCCAGATCAAAAATATTTTGAAGATAGAACCTGCGAATTTTCCGTCATTAATTCTGTTACTAATCAATTTGACGCTAAATTCTATTTCTGGAATGATGCCAATTTAAGTTCTAATGTTGATAAAATCATTAAACAAACTTATCTCGTTAAAGGCAATAATGGTAGTGATGGACAAGGTATTCCAACTCTTGAAATGAAAGATACCAAAATCTATTTACCAAATATTGTTATTTTTACTCCAACTACCATGGCGATTGCCTTATATAAAGCAGACACCAACACTGGTGTTGGCGCATCCTATGGCGGACTTGACTGGCTTAATACTCGTACTGATATCGGTTTAATCGAACGTTTATTAGGTAAAGGGGTAAGCGAAGTTACTGATTTAGATAAAGAAGATGTATTTGTTAACAAATATTACAAAGACGTTATGAGTGTCTTTAAGGGCATTTGTACTGAAACATATTTAAATCAAAAAAATAGAACTAAATGGACTAACACTGGTATCTACGCTGGTATATATGCAGGTGTCATCGTCTTCTTAGGTTTAATCGTCTTCATCCTTACTAGAGGAAAGAATAACCCATATAAGTTCTTAAATATTTGGGAATGTCAAAAGATTTCCTGGTGGGGCGCTGCATCTCCTGCAATTCTTGGAACATTATTATCATTAATCTTTGCAGGTAACACTATTGGTCAAATGGCGTTCATCTTATTAGTCTCACTTAGAATTATGTGGCTATCAATGAAACAACTTAGACCAATGATTCAATAATCAAAAACAGCTGATGTGAAGTCAGCTGTTTTTAATCTCCGTAATCACTACCACGGCTTTTATCTTCTACGAAGATTTTAAGTGGATTAGTGATATCTGTTATTTCTAAATATATATAATTAGGTACTTCAGTAAAATACGATTCATAGTCTCCAACAAACACAACGTGTTTATTCTTTTTCACTCGATCAATCATGGCCTTGATAATGAGATGATATTTATCTGGATGTCTTTCTTTGAAGCCTTGAAGTTGAGTGTACACGACTGGTTCAAAATAAAAGTCACACTCTTCATCAATTATTACATGAGGAGAAAATGGATATTCCTTTTCAAACTTAATTTGATAATCTTTAAATTCTTCGTATTTCATTTGTGATATGTTTCGTTATTAAGTATTTTAAATGCTCGGTAAATTTGTTCAAGTAATATTAATCTTGCTAACTGATGAGGGAAGGTCATTTTAGATAAGCAAATGGAGTTATTGACTCTTTCTTTAAGTTCATCACTTAATCCATATGAACCGCCAATTACAAAAGAGATATTTGCCCCATGCGATTCTAATTCTTTTGATATAAAAGACGCAAATTCAATAGAGGTATATTCTTTCTTATTTAAATCTAAAGAGACGAGATATTCGTTATCTTTTATTAAAGTAAGGACTCTTTTACCTTCTATTTCTATCGCTTTTTTAATTTCTTTGTCACTAGGTTTTTCACTTATCGCTTCATCTTTAAGTTCGATGATTTCTATCTTGCAATAACTAGAAAGTCTTTTAATATATTCATCAACACCTAATTTATAAAAATCTTTGATTTTTCCTATCGCATAAATCTTAATCTTCATAATTACCTCCTATTAGAGGAATATTTTGATTAGCACATCTTAATTTATATTTATCTAAATTCACTCTCGCATATTGAAAAACTTTATGATATGCCGCTAAAGCGAGTTCTGGAGTATTAGCTTCTTCAGAAAGATGAGCCAATACTATTTCTTTAGTATCTTCTCCAATGATTTCAAGCGCCGCAAAAGCACTATCTTCATTACATAAATGGCCATAATCAGACATAATTCTTTGGATTAATTCCATTGGTCTATTCGTATGTAATAACATTTGAATATCATGGTTAGATTCAATCACTAAATAAGTAGGATTTTTGATATAAGGAGTGTTATTAGATAAATATGTTCCTGTATCAGTCATATAGACTAATGATTCACTACCTTCTTTAAGAAGAAATCCACAAGGATTAGTCGCATCGTGACTAGTAGGAAAAGCTATTATCTCTACATCTATTACCTTAAAAGGCTTATATATTTCTATAACATTACTTAAAGATCCAGGAATAGTACCTTCTAATGAATACATTTTTTTAGGGGAAAAAGTTTTGATATTACGGTAATGATCAGCATGATTATGAGTAATTAAAACGGCGTCGATATCTTTAATAGATTTACCAAATTTTGAAAGTTCTTCTTCGATTACTTTAATCGGTATACCCATATCAATTAAAATAGTGGTCTCTTTAGTAAATACAAGAGTTGCATTACCTTTAGAACCACTATTGATAATATCAAAAAACATTGTAAATATTATTCATCAGCGATAGCGTTCATCGCTGCTTCCCATTCTGGAGTTGGAGCATCAAATCTGACGTAATCTTTATAAAAGAATAATCTAGCAGTACCGGTTTGTCCGCTTCTATTTTTTGCCACTATTACTTCGGTATAAGAAGCATTACCAGGAATTTCACTACCTAATTCTTTTTCTTTTTGTTCTTTAGCAAGTTCATATTTTTCCGCACCAGTAAGTTGACCGCCTTTTTTATTCGCAGCCTTGCTGGTCTTTTTATCTGCGTAATAGTCTTCTCTATAAAGAAGAATAACGATATCCGCATCTTGTTCAATGTTACCAGAATCTCTTAAATCAGACATCACTGGTCTTTGAGAATCACGTTTTTCCACTGCTCTAGATAACTGAGAAACAGCAATCACAGGAATCTTTAAATCTCTCGCTAAAGCTTTTAAAGCAAGAGAAATACGTCTAACTTCTTCTTGTCTAGAATCTGGAGCTTTACCTTTAGTGGCGATTTGCACCAAACCTAAATAGTCGACAATAATTAAGCCAAGATCAGGTTCATGAGCCTGGAGTTTAGTGGATTTAGTGATAATATCATTAAGTTTAATTGATGGAGTGTCATCAATATAAATTTTAGAGTTAGCTAAAATCTTAATAGAATTAAGAACTTTCATTTTATCGTTTGCAGAATTAATTCTTCCACGGTTAATGTTTTTCGCATCCACAGTAGAATCCATCGCCACCAAACGATTAAATAATTGTTCTTTAGACATCTCTAAAGAGAAGATTGCCACGGCTTTTTTGGCTCTAGTAGCAATTCTATGAGCAAAATTTAAACACAAAGCAGTTTTTCCAACAGCAGGACGAGCCGCAACAATAATTAATTCTCCAGGTTTAAATCCTTGAGTGATTTGATTAAGCCTTTCATATCCAGTAGTGACACCGATAACATCAGATTCATTATCAGCGTCTTGTAGTTTTTCTAAATTCGCTTCAATTTCAGGAGCGATGTCTTTAGTGGTGATAAACTGCGAGATCTTTCTTTTAGCGATGCTATCTTTAAATCTATTCTCACTATCTAAGATAAAGTCATTAATATTTTCAATTTCTTGAGTTCTATATTCCGTGTCAATATTTCTAATGGTGGTGAGCATTTTTCTTAATACAGAGTTATCTTGAACAATGCCAATATAGAAAGTTAATGTAGAAGCCGCCACAACAGTATTAGTGCACTCCGCTAAATATTTTGCTCCACCAATATTTTCTAATTCTTTTAAATTATCTAATTCTTCAGCAACTGTTAATACGTCAATAGTAGCGTTTCTTTCAGAAAGTTGACGAATTGCTCTAAAAATTAGTTGATGTTTGCCAACAAAGAAATCTTCTTCTTCTAGGGATGTTAAAACATCAAGACAATAGTCTTTTTTAAGCATAGCACTGCCAAGAACTACTCTTTCAGCGTCTTCGTTATATGGAAGTTCGCTAGATACTTTTTTCACAACTGTTTTTCTATTAGCAGTAGCCATATTATTTCCTTTCTGTGATGTGAACGTTAACAACGCCAACCACGCCTTTATATAATTCGATTCTTAAGCGGTGATACCCTAAATAATCTAGTGGTCCCTTATCTAAGAATTTTCTTTTATCAATTTCAATATTGTGTTTCGCTTTCATCTCTTCTTCTACTTGCTTTAAAGAGATTGAACCAAATAATTTACTATCTTTTCCAACTTTTGCATCAAACTCTAAGGTAATATTTTTAAGAGTTTCCACTAGTTTAGTAGCATCTTCTTTTTTTCTAATCTCTTCTTGGCGAGCGTTTTCTTGTTGAGTTTGTAAAATCTCCACACTTTTTTTAGTAACAGGAACTGCTAATTTTTTCTTGAATAAGAAATTAATAGCAAAACCATCACTGACATTAACAGTTTGATTCTTTTTGCCAACTTTTTTCACATCAGCTAATAAGATTACTTCCATAATTAATCTTCCTGAACCATTCTTCTTTTAGCGTCTGCTCTAGCATCTGCTAAGTGCAAATTAATAACATTAACAAGCATATTTTCCACATCTTTTAAATCACTCTTAAGGAAAGTTGCAGCAGCACTAGTAAAGTGGCCACCACCACCAAGTTTTTCACATAATAAGGAAACATTAATTAAGCCATCACTTCTAGCGGATAATTTAGTTTCTCTAGCGCTAGTTTTACCAATAACAAAGGCGGCATGAATTCCTTTCATACTTAGGCATGCGTTAGCAGCTTTAGCAATCGCCGCAGTATCATAAATCTTATCAGGATCTGCTACTGCATATACTACTCCATAGCTTGCGGTAACAACGTGTCTAACAATATCAGTAGTCTCCATATATTCTTCAAAGTCATCTTTAAGTAAGTCATCAGCAATAGAATTATCCGCTCCATATTCTTTTAAAATTGTCGAAGCTTCGAAAGTTCTAATACCAGTATTTTTACTCTTATAGAAAGAACTATCTAAGAAAATACCAGAAAGCATGATAGTCGCATATGTTGGATTAAGTTCAATACGAGGAGTAATAGAGGAGAATCTAATAAATTCTGTAATTAATTCAGAAGCACTACTAGCGCTAGGATCAATATGGTTGAAAACAGGAGATTCAATATATTCTTCCGCTCTTCTATGGTGGTCAATAACCACGACTTTATTAGTTTTTTCCAAAACTGCAGGAGCCATAACCATATTAGGAATATGGACATCACAAACAATTACTAAAGTGTCACTTCCAATTAAATCTAAAGAGTCTTTAGAAGTCACTATTAAATCTTCTAATTCATCTTTATCAAAACTAGAAGTAATCGCTGCTCTAGTCTTAGCTTCAGTAGCCTTAAGGTCTACAACTAATTTGGCTGGTTTTTTTAATCTTTCGCAGATTGCTTTGACACCTAAACAGCTACCTAAAGCATCCATATCCATATTAGTGTGACCCATAATTAAGACATTAGAGGCATTATTAATTAAATTAATTAAGGAGTCAGCAAGAACTCTAATTTTCACTCTACTACGTTTTTCTTGAGCTTCAGTTTTACCGCCATAGAATTCCATTTCCTTGCCATAAGGGGAAACAACAACTTGGTCTCCGCCACGAGACATAGCGATACTTAAAGCCGCAATCGCGAGTTCATTAAGTTTAACAACATCAGGGAAGTCTCTAGCAATACCAATAGAAAGAGTTAACGGGATATCTTCACCCATAGAAACGGCTCTAACTTTATCAATAATGGAGAAGTGATCATCTTTGATTTTGCAATACGTGTCATAATTAAATAACATAAGATAATCGCTGTCTTTATATTTACGAAGTAAAATGCCATATTTTTGAGCATATTCAAAGATAACATCCTTAGCCTTAGTAATCGTGTCATTATAATCATCATCGCCTTTAATGACTTCGTCATAGTTATCCATAGAAAGAACGCCAACAACAGGAGCCTGTTGTTTGTTGTAATAATAAATTGTTTCGTAGTCTGTTGTGTCTTTAAAGATATATAATCCCGCATCTGCTAAATATTTAACTTCATAGTTACGGTTATTTATAACCACTTTGATAATATTATCTGGAGTTGGTTTCTCTTTTAAAACTCTTAATTCATTTTTCCAATCAAAGATGTTGCTATCAATAATATCGATATGCCTATCTTTAAATAAATCATTATTCCAAATGACAATGTCATTTTCATCAGTAACCACTAAACCAATCATTGCAAAGTTATAAGCTTCTTGAACGTCGCTACCAATAACTTCCGCAGCTTTTAAATCGGTTTTATGTCTATACATAGAAATACGAATCGCACTAATCCACATGAAAATAATGTTAAGAGCCACCAAAGAAGATGCACCAATAACCACATATTCTGGTAAAACAACAGACTTCGTATTATATAGATTTAAGAAATAGAAAATTACAAAGACACCAATGCCTAATGTTTGTAAAACAATGGCAAGAAAGGCAAATAATCTCACTCTATTGATTTTCTTTTTCATAGTAGAAACATTATATTAAATTAATAATTTTATATAAAGAGGAAAAACTAAAAACTAGTAAATAATCTTAAAAGACTTCTATTGTATAGTTTGTTTTTATTTAGCTATTAGTGAGCGAACGACTGCTTCACAGTCTTTTTTATTCATAATTTTAGGAACAGGATATCCCGGATTTCCTTCTTTAAGAGTGCGACTTACTATAGTAGAAATGTCTTCTTCTTTAATAAAATCAAACTTCTCAGGAATATTCATAGCCTTGTTCATTCTTCTAATTTCTTTAATGAATAATTTTGCTTTTGTTTCATTATTCATATCAGGCTTACTAATTCCAATTAAGTCCGCTAGTTTAGCTAATGGTTTATAGGCGGATTTACCGTACCACTCTAATACATATGGAAGTATCACAGCGTTAGCCAGTCCGTGTGGCGTACCATACATCCCACCTAAATTATGAGCAATGGCATGGACATAACCAACGAAGGCGCGAGTAAAAGCACTACCGGCGTAAAACGAGGCCATTAGCATATTCTCTCTAGCCTTTAAATCTTTGCCGTTAGAATAGGCAACTTCTAGATTTTCAAATATCAATTTAGTGGCCCTTTCAGCGTATTTTATCGTTGATTTGACGTTGCTTTTACCAATATAGGCTTCCACTGCATGAGTTAAAGCATCCATACCAGTTGTGGAAGTAATATGAGGAGGCAAACCTATGGTTAAGTTAGGATCAAGTACTGCATATTTAGGTCTAAGTTTGCCATCCGCAATAGCGTATTTTTCGTGTGTATTTGGATCGCTAACCACTGCCGCTAAAGTTGTCTCAGAACCTGTACCAGCAGTTGTTGGAACAGCAAATAATGGAGGTAGTTTTTTCTTAATTTTAAGATAGCCTCTCATCTCTTTGATAGATTTTTTAGGGTTAGAAATTCTTGCCGCTGCTCCTTTAGCACAATCCATTGGTGAGCCTCCACCAAAAGCAATAATTCCTTGACACTTATTTTTAAGATAAAGATCTTTACAGTCTTCGATATTTTGGATAGTTGGATTAGGTTGCACGCCATCAAATACACTATAAGAGATGTTTTCTTTTTCTAGTTCATTAAATAAATCATCTAACAGATGTAAACTCATTAAGCCTTTGTCAGTTACTACTAAAACATTATTGATACCTTTATTTTTAATAAAAGAAGGGAGTTTTTTAACAGCACCTTCTCCTTTAAATAAAGTTGGTTCACTCCAATCCATAAAGCGCATTGCAAACTTTAAAAATTTTTGATTTATGCGGTAATAACATTTCTTCATCCAAAACATCATAATTAAAACCTCTATAATCATTTTTTATGATTAGTGGTCAAAGTGCAACATCCTCTTGCTCTGCAATGTTATATTTTTCATATTTTAAAATATAGATACAAAAAGATCGCCCAAAGGCGACCTAGTTTGTTAACGATTTAAAATAATTATTCTTTTTCTTCGCCTAAGCCAAGAATAGAAATTCTTTTTTGTTCGTATTCTTCTTTAGTGATAATGCCATCGTCAGCAAGCTTTTTCCATTTGAGGATTTTTTGGATTCTTTCATCTTCATCTGGATTATCTTTGCTAGCTTGTGGTTTGACAACACTAACAATGTAAGCAATGAAACGGATGATACTGGAAACAGCATATAAGACAACTGCAACGAGTCCTAGATAAACTGACATTCCGATTCCGCCAACATTGGCTATACCGTGAAGAGCAATAGCGAATGCGCTAACAAAAGCGACAAGTGTGAATCCTTCACCAACTCTGCGTGCGACTGGATTTTGAACAAATCTTAATAATGCACCAACAAAAAGGAACACTAAAACGGCACTAGCAGTACTGAAGAATAAAGCACCTAATGTCATCATGCCGACAGCGCCAGCAGATTCGTCCATCATGAGAGAAAGTGCGATTGACAACGCGCCAACGACTACTGCCACAATGAAAACAATTTTTTCAACAAGTCTTAAAACTTTCATTTTTTTCCCTCCAAGAATTATTGATATAAACATTATAATTATATAAACTTAAAAATTCAATTTCGTATCATCCTGGTACAAGCTGATATTAATATTTTATCTGATTCAATCTAAAGAAATTAAAATTTAATTTATACACATTAATCATTAAGAGCATAATAGAATCATGAAAAAAGAATTAAAATTACTAAACAATAACAAAATACCTATGTTAGCCTATGGCACTTGGCTAATTAAAAACGATATCGCTGATCGATGTGTTAAACACGCTATAGAATCAGGATATAGACATATTGATACCGCCCAAGCCTATGATAACGAAGTTGGAGTAGGAAAAGGAATCAAAGAGTCAGGTATCAATAGAGAAGATTTATATGTCACCACCAAAGTTATGGCGGAGTATAAGTCATATAAAGAAGCTAAAGAATCTATTGATGAATCTTTAAATAGATTAGGATTAGATTATGTTGATCTTATCCTTATCCACTGCCCTCAACCATGGGATGAATATGGTAGCGATAATAGATATTTCAAAGAAAACATCGATGTATGGAAAGCCTTAGAAGAAGCTTATAAAGAAGGAAAAGCCAAGGCCATTGGAGTGTCTAACTTCTCAGTTGAAGATTTAGAAAATATTATTAATAATTCAGAAATAAAACCAATGGTGAACCAAGTGTTATGCCATATCGGCCACACTCCAATTGATTTAATTAATTACTGCAAAAAACATGATATTGTCTTTGAATCTTATAGCCCAATGGGGCACGCTAAAATTCTTGATAATGAAATCATCAATAATATGGCAGAGAAATATCATGTCAGTGTTGCTCAACTTTGTATTAAATATACTTTGCAGTTAGGTACAGTCTCTATTCCTAAAGCCCAATCTCTACCACACATCATAGAGAACACAAAATTAGATTTTGAAATATCAGAGTCTGATATGGAAAAATTAAAAAAGTTGGACTTTAAAATCAATTACCTTAGTTAGAAGTTAGATTCATAAATAAAAGTTCGTGGTTATAAATGAAAAGTCGTCAATAGAATGACGACTTTTTAATCTAACTTTTGATTATGCTTTTAAGATTATAAATCTTCGTTTTTGGAGCCTTTCCAAGTATACCCACATTCACACACAAATTCATAGATAAGGCCATAATATGATTTTCGACCAATATAACGACCTTCCACTAATCTACCGCATTTTTTACATGTTTTTGAAACGTCAGGTGCGTTAGTGGATAAACAACCACCACCATTAACTGCTTCTAATTGTTCATCAGTTAAAGTAAACCCTTCTTCTTTAGCTAAAGCGAGTAATTCGTCCGTATTTTTGCATGCACTAACTTTTTTAATTTGTTCTTCGCTTAATCCTTTTAATAATTCTTTTTTCATGTTCGAGTTTCTCCTTTGTTATCTATATGTTATCAAAATGCTTGTCACAAATGTGTCACATTATTCAATAAATTGAGGCAGCCATTTATTAATCTCTTCAATTATGTATTCTTTATTGTGGTTATATTGTGCTTGTAAAGGAAGTAGCAATGATCCTTCAAACTCTTTATTTACTTCAATATGAGATTGTAGATGAATAAGAGGTAATTTTAATTTCTTTTTAACGTCATTTTTATATGAAAGTAACAAGTCTAAATATTTTTTTATATCGTCTTTGTCAATAGAACATTCATCTAACTGAGAGAAAGAATACAAATCAACAAGATGTTTGTATAATGGGACTCGAATAGAAAACATCGCTATTATTTTTTCCGCAATTTGTAATTCAACACTGACACCATTAAAAGTACATTGTCCGATTTGATAAACGCTTCTTTTAAAGTTATTAAAAATATCAAATCTTCTTCCCTCAATATGAATAATTTCATTATCGATTCTTACAAAACAAGAAAATGATTCTTCTGTGGCCTCATTAGTTAAAGGAAAAATAAGGAAACGAACTACATCGAATTCTTTTTTAAATAGTTCTTCTAACTTATGAAAATCAGTATCACAGATGAGATCAATATCAGATGTTCTTCTTGCGTGATTAGCTAATACTGCGTTACAAATAAGCCCACCAATAATAAGGAAATCAAAATCTAATTTTTTTAACTTATTAAGGGCTATTTCTAGATTGTTACTAATATTTTTATGCATCATTAGGAGTATTATAGCAGTCTTTATCCATTATTGGGGCAGAATAAAAAACCGAGCAAAACTCGGTTATACTTATTTGTTTAATCGTAATTTTCGATTTTGTAGCCACAGCCTTGGCAGATATAATAGGTGCCTTTATCTTTTAACTTGTTACTACCACATCTTGGACAATCATTTGGATTAATGTAATCCCCGATATCTGAAATAACGCTGCAAGCACCACCACCGCTAGCAACAGCTAATTGTTCTTCGGTGAGTTCAACGCCTTCTTTTTTAGCAAGTTCCATTAATTCTTCGTGATTTTTACATGCTTTAACTTTAGCGATTTGCTCTTTAGTTAAACTTTTTAATAATTCTTTATTCATGATTTGTCCCCCTAAAATTTAATATATTTTATCATATAGCTTGTCACACATGTGTCACAAATAAACCGTCACTAAGAACGACTTTATTAAATATTAAACACATCTCCAGGAGATACGATTCCTAATACAGGTTCGTTTCTTAAACCGTGTTCAGTAATAAATATTAAAGCGCATCTTTTGTGCTCATTGTTATAGCCGATAAAATATTGTTTAGCATCAAACGCAAAGGTATCTTTTGCTAAGAAAAGGTAATATAAATCTTTGCTATTATTGATATCAAATTTATCTTTTAAATCTTCAATAGTATATGATCTATTTTCGTCATATTCTGCGTTTGCAAGAATAGAGAATATTGTTCGCGTAGAAACAACATATCTAACACACCCTTTCTCATCAAAAATTGGAACATTAGTAATGTGATGATGATCCATAAAGCGCATTGCATGTAACACATCAGTGTCAGGTGATAAGGTTTTAATATTTTCTTTTTTAACTCCAACATCGTATGCTTTTACTACTAATTTATTAATTATTTCTTCTAGTGTTTCCAAAACATAATCGGCGACATGAAAAGGAAATTCACCATTAACTTTTGGAGTATGAGTCAAACAGTTACGGATATGTCTTAGGGCATTGAATTCGACGTAATGCTTCCTTTTAATCATCTCAAACCGATTAGGATCATTTTCCTCGATATATTCAAAAGTTTTATACTCATCTAAAAATTTTTGCGTTATTTCTGCGTTATATGTAGCCATAAATCAACATATCCCTTCTTATCTATAAATTAACACTTATATAGAAATAAATATCTACTTAAATTATATCAAAAAAGTCGCCACTAGGGACGACTTAATTTACATTGATTTTAGCCATAGACTTAGGACTATTCGACTAATGCTTTAAATGGAAAGTCATTTTTAGCCAAACGAGGCAAATCGCGACTGTCCAACTACAATGACTTTATCGCTGTCTAAGACGGTCCATTCAGTTTTGTCTGAAATCGCCTATCTAGATCATATCGCGTTGGACTGAGTTTGCGAGCGGGTAAAATAGCATTTCTGCGGCGGGGCGTGTGGGGAGCTATTTTGAGAGCCGGCGGACGTTTGCTTGAGCTGGTCGATTCGGTGCGATGTGGAGCTTGTTTGGCTTGCTTATGCGAGTGTGGCTACATGGTCTGAAAGTAGCTGCATGTGCGGTTGGTTCGGCGGGCGGTCAGTAAGGTGTGAGAAGAAGTTTTTGGTGGTAGCTATATATTATATATATAAATAGGTATGAGGTAGAGTAGATGGAAGTATAGGATAGTAAGTGTGTTGTAGTGAGTAAGTATGAGTAGGAAGTCTATATGTAGGTAGAGATAGAGAATAGTTATTAATTACTAATATTTTTTATATGAGATGGGGAGAAAAAGTATGAAAAAAAGATCTAGTGTTAGTAGATCTTAATTTGTTTTTTATTATGATTAATTAATTCTTTGTGTGTAAGTATCTGTGTTAATTATTGAATAGAGATTATTGTCTAATTTTGAATAATTAAGTTTAGATAATTACAGACTATCGTTGTCTAAAGCGATCCATTCAGTTTTGTCTGAAGTCGCCTATTCGTATTATGTCAAAGAATGCTGAGTTTGCGAGCGGGCATTTACAGCTTTCTGTTGCTGTTGCGGGGGCGGGGCGTGTGGGGAGCTGTTTTGAGAGCCGGCGAACGTTTGCTTAAGCTGGTCGATTCGGTGCGATGTGGAGCTCGTTTGGTGCGTTAGAATGAGTCTGGTGCGAGGGCTGGTCGGTAGGCTTTGGGCGTGGGCTTGGTCGGTGGCTATATATTATATATATAAATAGGTGGGGCGTAGGCGGTGAGCTGGTCGTTAAGCTGTCGTGTGAGATGTAGTGAGAAGCTGTGTAAGTGAGTATGAAAAAAAGATCTAGTGTGAGTAGATCTTCTTTGTTGTCAAACTATAAGAGAATGTCAGCTTCTATAGCTTTACTTCATATGTCTGCGATTAATGTCTATGTATAAGTTATCTGTGTTAATTATTGAATAGAGCTTTGTGTCTAAATATGAATAATTAAGTTTAGATAATTACACAGACTTTGATTAGTCAGCAACATATGGGAGAAGAGCCATGAATCTCGCATTTTTAATTGCGACAGCTAATTCTCTTTGATGTTTTGCACATGTACCAGTTGTTCTACGTGGAGAAATTTTTCCATTAGAAGCAATAAACATTTTTAATGTTTCAACATCTTTATAATCGATGTGGGTAATGTTATTTTTCTTGAAGTAACAGACCTTCTTGTGTGGTCTAACTTTCTTAAACGCCATTATTTTATCTTCCTTTCTTAGAATGGGAGATCGTCATCAGTAATTTCAATACTGTCTAAGCTTTTAGATTCGTCGGCTGGCACCACATCATCAAATGGTGGAATTTCCATTTCTTCATTTGCAACTTCTTCATTTCTTTTTTCTAAGAATTGAACAGAGTCACATAACACTTCGATGACGCTGGATTTTGAACCATCTTGACGGATGAAGCTTCTTTGATTAAGACGACCTTCGACTCCAACTAATAAACCCTTACGGGCAAATTTTGAAACTGTTTCCGCGGTGGTTGTAAAGGCGGTACAAGGAATAAAACTTGTTCCTTTACTTCCATCAGGATTTTTCATTCTGTTGTCTAGAGCGACTGTGAATGTACAGACAGAGTTTCCAGATGTAGTTTTTCTTAATTCTGGGTCTCTAGTTAATCGACCCACTAAAACGACACGATTAATCATTTACATGATCCTCCTTATTTGTGTTCTACAACAATAAGATGACGTAGGACACTTGGGTTAATACGGACTAAACGATTGAATTCGTTAATCGCTTTGTTATCCATAGAAACCTTAAGTACAACATAGTAACCCTTAGATTGTTCCTTAATTGGATAAGCAAGTTCACGTAAGCCCATAACTTCGCTTGTTTCTTCAACTTTACCACCGTTATCGGTAATAATTTTGGCAAGCTTTTCCATAACTTCCTTACGTTGTGCTTCTTCTAAGTCGGCTCTTAAAATGTACATAATTTCGTATTTGCGCATTTTCTTTTCCTCCTTGGTCTAACGGCTATTAAACATAATTAATAGCAGAGTTTTTGCTAACTTTAGCATATGTATTATACATATCGCTCATAGTCTTGTAAAGAAAGATTTCCTACGTCAATTAGTAGCCTCATTTACCCATAATGGCGAACTAGATAAATCTAAGCCACTATTAATGTTGACATTAGTAACCACGTGGTCTACATTATAATTAGTTGGTTAGCCCCTTGGTTACTACCTTAGGGCTTTTATTATTATTGTAAGTATCGAAATCACTATTTCTAGAATTAAGATAATTACTGTCATCTTATTAGAAGACATAATAACAACCTCCTTCTACCCTTGATACATCACTATGGATGATTAAAAGCACAAAGAGACCACGAGACAAACTCCCTTTTAATAGGTAATTCCCTATCAAAGGATTTAATCAAGACTCTATTAGAGAACTTGACAGCAAGGCGTTTTTCAGTTATCTTTTAGTTAGGTTGTCCCCTACCTAACGCCTTACGTTTGGTGGGGTTTTATTTATGATGACAAGAATTATGATGATTTCAACGAAAACAACTATAATGTCTTCCATATAAACTCTCCATTCTACCTCGACTCATCTAACGCATAGATGACCTAGGTAAAAAGAAACTGAAGAAGAAAGAAAATCGCTAGAGTCATCCAAAGTGCGCCTCTTGAATGAGTCTCGGATTATAGAAACTTATAAAAGTCCCTACACTTTATATAGAGTGAAAAAATTGCCAACCTTGCGAAAAAATATTCAAAAAATTGATATAAAAAAAGAAAACTGGCTAAGCCAGTTATTTCTTAATATTTCTATCAGTGGAACAAGGAATATAAATACCCTTTTGTTTAAATGCCAAATAGATTCTTTCAGTTAGTTGATTATATAAAGTCCAATAATCATCAGCTTTAATCCAGCATCTAAGTCTCATGTTAACAGCATATGGTCCAAAAGATTCAGCGTATACTTGTGTTTTTTCAGGATAGATTACAAGTGGTTCGTCTTTAATTACTGACGCTAAAGCTTCTTTAACAACTTCAAGATCACTATCGTAGCTTACTCCCACATCATAATCGATTCGTCTTTCTCCATTCACAGTGTAGTTAGTGATAACCGCACTAGACATATTTTTATTAGGGATGATGATTTTATGACCTTGGAAGCTAGTTAAAATTGTGGTGAAGAAATGGACTCTTTTAACAATACCTTCGCATTCCCCAAAGGCATTTTTAACTAAGATATGATCACCAGTTCTAATAGTTCTTTGATTAATAATCAACAAGCCAGAGAAGAATGATCCCACTAAATCTTGTAAAGCTAAACCAAGAGCGACACCAACAGAGGCGATGATTCCGCCCACTCCTGATAAATTGATTTTTAAAACACTACAAACTATAAAACCAACAGTAATCCAAATTAAAAATTTAATTAATCCAAGAAGAATTAATTTTGCAGATACATCAATATCAGGTCCTTTTTTGACCTTAAATAGTTTTTTAAGTAATGGGTTGAATAATTTAAGAACAAGCCAAGTGAAAACGATAATAGCAATAGCTACACCAATACGAGAAAGATAGTTAATTCCAGCTTCGTCAGGTTTCCAGAAAAAATCCGCAAATTTTTGCCAGAAATCAACCCAACCTTGCCAAGCATCTAATATTTTCATAGTGTTTCTATTTTATATATAAAATTAAATTAGAGCAACAAAAAATACGACCATGTGGCCGTACTTTTATTTAATTTCACTAATAGTTTTTAGCTTGTCTTTCGAAATAGCTTTTTGGATGTTTGCAAGTTGGGCAGAGCTCAGGAGCTTCTTTTCCAACATGGATATGTCCACAGTTACGACATTTCCAGATGACAACATCATCAGCGACAAAAACTTTGTCTGATTTAACTCTTTCAAGCAACGCTCTATATCTTTCTTCGTGTTCTTTTTCAATCTTAGCGACTAATTCGAATTTGCAAGCAATTTCAATAAAGCCTTCTTCTCTAGCAACGGCTGCCATTTCTTTATACATGTCAGTCCATTCATAGTTTTCACCTTCAGCGGCTGCTAATAAGTTTTCTGCTGTAGTAGGAACAGCACCACCATGGAGGTATTTGAACCATAATTCAGCGTGTTCTTTTTCATTATCTGCTGTTTCTAAAAAGATAGCGGCGATTTGTTCGAATCCTTCTTTTTTCGCTTTAGAAGCAAAGTAGGTGTATTTGTTTCTAGCTTGGCTTTCACCAGCAAAAGCAATCTCTAAGTTTTTTTCAGTACGACTTCCTTTTAATTCCATATATTAATTTCTCCTTCAATTATTATAAATAACTTTTGGTCCACTGTCCCTAACAAATATTTCTTGAACATTATTTTCTCCGTAATGTTCTTTCATTTTTTCTAAAACTTTTTCTAGTTTAGAAGTAGGGACTAAAGCAATAACACTTCCTGCAAAGCCACCACCATTAATTTTGACAGCTCCTTCATTATCGCTATATTTCAATAATAAATCACATGCTTCTAATGGTGAACCCTTGTAGTTAGATCCCACCATCATATTTTTTAAATATTTAGTAGAAGACTCTCTTGATTCATTAATCATTTTTAAAAATGTTTCTTGATCATTATTCTTAAGAGCTTTAAAAGCATTTCTTACTCTATCGTTTTCCCCATAATAATGTTTCGCTCGTAAATAAGTTGACTCACTCATTTTATTTTTATGATTTTCAATTTCTTCGATTGAACCTTCAACTAAAAAATTATGTCCACATGCTTTAGCTGCATCATACATATCACTAGGGATAGAAGAGTATAAATCACTGAGAGACGAATGATCTCCACCAGTATTAACTAAAACAAAGTGTAAATCTTTAAATGGGAATTCAATTTGTTCAACAAGTGGTTCATCAATATTTTTAAAGTCAATTTTAACCACTCCACCAAAGCCAACTCCAATTTGATCCAAAAGACCACTTTTCTTTCCAAAATATACATTCTCTGCGTATTTTCCTGCTTTACAGAGTTCTAATCTAGAGATTTTGCCTTCATTAAATAGGACATTAAATATTTGGCCAACTAAAAGTTCAAAAGCAGCGGAACTAGAGACACCTGCTCCTTTAAAAATGGAGGATTCACTATAAGCATTAAATCCACCAACTTTATAGCCGTGCTCCTTTAAATAAGCAGCAACACCTCTAATTAATCCTTTAGATGTTGCATATTCTATTTCTTTAGAAGAGAGGTCATTTAAATCAACTTCATCTAAATCAAAGCCTAACGATTGAAACAAGACTTTTTCAGAATTGTTTTTACTAACTGAAGCAATGATTTCTAAATTGCAAGCACTAGCAAGACATAGTCCATGGTTATGGTCAGTGTGATTGCCTAAAATTTCAAAGCGTCCACCACAAGAAAATACATGGTCCGCTTCTTTTGCAAATATTTTTTTAAATTCATTCAATAAATTGGAAACACAATCTTCCATTATTTAATTTTTCTTCCTTCTGAAAAGGCTTGTCCGACTTTTTTACCAACGACATAGTAACCATGATTAAATGGATCATAAGAAATGATTTGCATCTTTTCTAAATCAACTTTTCCATTCTCATCAACATATTTATCATCCACTAAAAGTTGAACAATATTGCCAATAATTCCATAGTCTTCTTTAAAGCACTCTAATGTACATTCCAAAGAATAAGGTAAATCATCTAATATTGGAGCGTCCACTAATTCGCTCTTATGAGCTTTCCAACCAGTTTTTTCAAACTTCTTTGGATCATTTTTACTAGATACAATACCAACAAAATCCGCTGGAACCATATTATTAACATCTGCTAAAGAAACTGTAAAAGCTTTTCTTTTTCTAATATTCTCGGTTGTACGATGAGAATCAGAAATATTTAATTCAATTTGTTTTGTGTCAAATGCACAGCCCCAAGCTGCGTTCATAATATCAATAGAGCCATCATCATTGTAGGTTGCTATTAAAATGACTGGCATTGGGAATATCGCTGGGCAAATATTCATTTTCTTTTTCATAGATTATTCCTCCTCATTTTCATTTATATAATTCATTAATCTATTACATGCATCAATTAATTTTTTTCTAGTAGTAGCAATATTTAATCTAATATATCCTTCTCCAGAATGACCATAATTTATTCCAGGAGCAACAATTAGCCCTGTCTTTTCTTTTAATTCTTTAGCGAACAATCTTGAATCTTGACTATAATAAGAGATATCAATCCACACTAAATAAGTATAATTGCCGCTGACAATTTTTAAATTTGGCAGGTTTTTGACCAAAAATTTATTCAAAAATACTTTATTTTCGTTTAAGTAAGAGTTTAATTGATCCACATAATCATCACCCTGATTAAATGCGGTAATTATTGGAACAACTGCGAAATAATTAGGTTCCCCAATATCATCTTGATAAAAACCATTTTGTATTTCTCCATGTAGTTCTTTTTTAGGGATGACTGCTACCGAAGAATGCAATCCAGCGACATTAAATACTTTGCTAGGAGATAATAAAGCAATTACTTTCTCATATCGAATTACTTCGCTATTAAAAATTGATATATATCTTCCTTTATTTAAATCAAGATCACCGTGAATTTCATCAGAAATTATATAGATATCGTTCTGTTTACAGAGGTTAATTATCTTATTTAATTCTTCAACAGTGAATCCTCTTCCTAATGGATTATGCGGATTACATAACAAGAAAAATTTAGTCCCTTTTAATTGGGCTTCTAATTTTTTCCAATCTATTTTAATTTCATCTTTTTCAATAATGAATTCACATTCTCTAAGAACTAAATTGTTATTCTTGATGCAGTTAAAGAAAACATTATAAACAGGGGTAAACATTGTAACTACATCTTTCCCTTTGCTTAAATGTTTAAATATCGAGTCAATAGATGCCACTACTGATTTTGAAAATATAAACCAATCTTTTTCTAGTTTTGTGTTATGACGATCTCTCCACCATCTAATATAAGATTCAAAATAGGAATCAGGGACATATGTATAACCATAGCAAGCTTGTTCGGCTCTAGATTTAATCGCTTTTTTAATTTCAGGCATTACTAAAAAATCCATATCAGCGATATCCAAAGGAAGTTCCCCTTTATTAACACACCATCTCGCGCTACAAGTTTTAATACGATTAATCGTTATGTCGAAATTATATTTACCCATTAATTACAATCTCCGTTTTAGATGCATCAACTTTATCTTTTTCTAAAATAAGTTTTTTAATACCCTTACATTCAATTCGTCCAGATATTGGATTTTTAATAGATTCCACCACATTATTAATCTTAATATCTAAACGTGAGCAATATTCGAAACATAAGTCAGAATCAATTAGATCACAATTAATCATTTTAACGTTATCCATATAGCATAAACCTTGATGAGAAATGATTTTGCAGTTTATAAACGTCACATTTTTACTGTTCCAAGCTAAATATTCTCCAATAATCGTGGAATCGGTAACAACGACATTTTCTACATTCCAAAATGCATCTTTGGTTCTTAAGATCGAATTATGAATTTTGATGTTTTTTGCCCCATCAAAACCATAGTTCCCATCAAGATTTAGATTCTCAATTAAAAGATCTTCGGAATTAAAACCAAAATAATCACCTTTAACTTCAATGTTATTTAATTGAACATTCTTACATTTCCAAAGAGTTTCATCTGCGTGAGGTAACTTAACATTAATTAAGGATATAAATTCACTTCTTCTAAATGTTTTAGGAGCCTCAATTACTGAATCTGTGATTTCAATATCTTTTGTGTACCAAATTCCACTTCTAGCGGTCTCTAAAAATTTAGAGTTCCTAACTTTAACATTTTGTGAGTACCATAATGGGTATTTCCACTGGAATGTTGATTCAATTATTTGAATATCTTTACTTTCTTTAAGCGGGGACTCTCCATCATGAAAATAACATTTATGAAAAGTGGCCTCACTAGTCATAAACATCGCTCTTTCTCCAGTAAAAGACTGCTCGTTATAATATTTCATATTATTTACTATTTTGGATAAGACTATCAAGGTAGTTAATTAAATTATCAACACCTTCATTTTTTATAGATGAAAGTGCAAAGATTTTTGCCTTAGGATTTCTATATAAAATGTTTGCTTTTGCTTTAGAAATATCAAAGTCAAAAACTTCAGCGACATCCATTTTAGAAATTACCGCGATTTTACTGACTTGGAACATGAGTGGGTATTTAAGTGGTTTATCATGCCCTTCGGATGTAGAAAGTAACATCATATTGATATTGCTACCAGTGTCAAACTCTGCTGGACACACTAAGTTACCGACATTTTCAAGAATAATTAAATCTAAATCATCCACTCCAAACGCTTTTAAAGCATCTTCCACCATTTGTGCGGTTAAATGGCACGCTCCAGATGTATGAACCTGGATAACTTTAACTCCGGTATTTTTGCTAATTCTTTCCGCGTCCACATCTCCATCGATATCCGCCTCAAGAACACCAATACGATATTTGCCCTTTAACGCATTAATTATTCTAGTTAATAAAGTAGTTTTCCCACTTCCAGGGGAAGCCATGACGTTAATAAAATAAATTCCTTTTTCCTTTAAAAATTTTCTCAAGGAATCTGCTTTTTTATCATTTTCGATTAAAATATCTTCTTTAACTTTTACAATTTGAAAGTCTAAATTGCTCATATTGAACTTATTTTATCACAATAAAAATGTTTTATCGAAAATAGTTAATCGTTTATACTATATTTAGAGGATTTATTTATGAAATATCGTTGTCCAATTTGCGGCTATGTCTTTTCAAGTAAAATTGATAGATGCCCATCCTGTAATAGGAAATTTATTTATCCTGCAGAGGAAGAAAAACCAGTTGAAGAGGCTGAAGTAAAAGTCAAGGAAGCTAAGGAAGAAATAAAAGAAGAGGCTGCTCCTACTCCAGTTATTGAAAAAAAGCCAGAGCCTCAAGTTATTGTAAAAACTGTCATTAAGGAAGTACCTGCCAAATTTGAGAAAAAAGGTAAATCCAAATTTACTGGTTTCACTCTTGGATATATTGGTTGGAGAATCGCTGGATTCTTTTTAACCTTATTCACCTTAGGAATCTGCTATCCAGTCGCTCTTGGTTGGGTTTATCGTTGGGAAGTTAATAACACAGTTGTCGACGGCCATAGAATGAGATTTAACGGCCTAGCCAGTTCATTAATTCCAAGATGGATTCTTTGGGAATTATTATCGATTATTACAATCGGAATATTTGCCTTAACTCTTCCTGTGAGATTCCAAAAATGGAAAGTCGCTAGAATGGTTATAGTTGATTAAAGACGGGGTTAGCCCCGTTTTTCTTCTAGAAATGATTTTCTCCTTACATATATGCGCATACTCATATATAATGAGAAAGAATGGAAAATGTTAGAACTATTCTATTGAATCGTTCTGCCTATGCAGATAATGATTTAGAAGCAAACGCTCTTAGAGAATATTTAAAAGACCATAATACATTTGTGGTGAATTTAATGTCTTCTCCAGGAGCAGGTAAAACTACCACTCTTATCAAACTTATTAATCTTCTTAAAAAAGATTTTAAAATTGGAGTTATGGAAGCTGACATTGATAGTGATGTCGATGCCATTAATGTCGCTAAAAGTACTGGAGTCACTTCCATTCAACTACACACTAACGGAATGTGTCATCTCGATGCCGGAATGACTAAGTCAGGGTTAGATGGTATTAATTTTAATGATTTTGATCTTATCTTTTTAGAAAATGTTGGTAATCTAGTTTGCCCTGCGGAATTTGATACAGGTGCTTCTATGGATATGATGATTTTATCTGTCCCAGAAGGAGACGATAAGCCAATAAAGTATCCTTTAGTGTTTGAAAAGAGTAAACTCGTTTTAATTAATAAGATAGATGCACTCCCATATTTTGACTTTAATATAGAGAAATGTATTTCTAATATTAAATATCGTAATAAAGATGCTACAATAATACCGATAAGTGCTAAAACAGGTGAAAATATTGATTTAGTCGCAAAATATTTCAAAGAAATAGTTTCAAGTTGGAGGAATAACTAATGCCAGAGAAATGTAAGAAACCAGAAGTCACCTCAAAATATCAAGGTGAAAAAGAGTTTCATAAGAACTATGCGAAGTTAGGTAAGAAGATTACCGACGTTGTCCCACACAAATTATTCGGAGTAAAAAATACAGATCCAGAATATTGGGGACTTAGAGAAGTTTTAAGTGAAGACCAAGTTAACTTTTTACTTAAACTAAAACAAAGAAAATGGTATCTCTTAGAAGATTTAATTAAGAAATTCAAAGGCAAATTTGAACCTGCTAGAGTGCAACAACTGTTAGATGAACTTTCTTACATTGGATTTATTGAATATGACTATGGAGATAATTATGCGGACGAACATCCAATTGAAGACGCTCCTAAAATTAAAAGATATAGATTATCTTATTTTGTCCCTGGTTCCGCTGAATTAATGAACTCCTCATTAGATAGAATTGCGAAAAATCCTGCAGTTGCTAACTTCTTTGAAAGAATGACCTTCATTCCTTTAGCAGGCGTTACCGAAATGATTGCTGAAGGTGGTAACGGTATTGGTATGCATACTATCCCAGTAGAAAAGGCTATCGAAGGTAATCAAGAAGCAATTTCCGTAGAAAAGATTTCTCACTGGTTAAATAAATATGAAGGACATATCTCCGCTGGTATTTGCTCTTGTAGAGCAAGTAGAGCCTTATTAGGTGATGGTTGTATCGATGATGTTAATGACTGGTGTATTCAACTTGGTGATATGGCAGATTACACTGTTGAAACAAAACGTGCTCACTATATTACTAAAGAAAGAGCCTTAGAAATTATTGCCCTTTCTGAAAAGAACGGATTCGTTCACCAAATCACTAATATTGATGGTAAAGATCATATCTTTGATATTTGTAACTGTGACGTTAAAATCTGTAACGCATTAAGAACATCAATGTTATTTAACACTCCTAATTTATCTAGAAGTGCCTATACCGCGAAAGTTACTACTACTAATTGTGTAGCGTGTGGACAATGTGTTGCAAACTGTCCTGCCGGTGCTGTTAAACTCGGACAAAAATTATGCAAAGGAAATGGCAAAGAACAAAAATATCCAAGTCAACCATTACCAGATAAAATCCACTGGGGTAAATATGCCTGGGATGAAAATTATAGAGACACCGCTAGAGCTAGTGATACCTATCCAACCGGTACTGCTCCTTGTAAAGTTGCCTGTCCAGCTCATGTCCCAGTTCAAGGTTATTTAAAGATGGCTCATGAAGGAAGATATAGAGAAGCCTTAGCCTTAATTAAAACTCAAAACCCATTCCCAGCAGTCTGTGGTAGAGTCTGTAATAAACGTTGTGAAGACGAATGTACTAGAGGAAAAATCGATCAAGCTGTCTCTATTGACGCTGTTAAGAAATTCGTTGCTGATTTAGAAATCGCTTCTAAAGATAGATATATTCCAGAAAAGATTGTCGCCTCAGTTTATGGCGGATTTGACGAAAAAATCGCTATTATCGGTGCTGGTCCAGCTGGTTTATCAGCAGCTTATTATTTAGCAGTCGCTGGCTTTAAACCAACAGTCTTCGAAAAGAATGAAAAACCTGGCGGAATGTTAAGATATGGCATTCCTGCTTATAAATTAGAAAAAGATGTCATCGATGCTGAAATCGAAGTCATCAAAAAGCTTGGTGTAGAAATCAAGTGCGGCGTTGAAGTTGGTAAAGACGTCACTATCGAATCCTTAAAGAAGGAAGGATATAAAGCTTTCTATATCGCTATTGGCTGCCAAGGTGGAAGAAGACCAGGTGTTGCTAATGATACAGCTAAAGGAACTGAAATCGCTGTTTCCTATTTAAGAGAAGCGCTTGATAAACAAAAAGAATTTAAAGGTAAGGTTGTTGTCGTTGGTGGCGGTAACGTCGCTGTTGACTGTGCAAGAACCGCTCATAGATTAAAAGCTTCATCTGTTGAGATGTATTGCTTAGAAGATCGAGACCATATGCCTGCAAGTAATGAAGAAATTAGAGAAACCCTCGAAGAAGATATTTCTATCAACAATTCTTGGGGTCCTAAAGAAGTGCTTGTCAACGAAAAAGGTGAAGTTAAGGGTATTATCTTTAAGAAGTGTGTTTCCACTCTTGATGAAAAAGGCAAATTCAATCCTCAATACGATGAGAACGAAACCATCAGTGTTATGGCTGATAAGATTATCTTTGCTATTGGTCAAGCCATTGAATGGGGCGACTTATTAAAAGGCACCAAAGTTGAATTCTGGCACGGTAATTATCCATTCGCTGACAAAGTCACATATCAAACTAATGATGATGATATCTTTGTGGGTGGCGATGTCTTTACTGGACCAAAATTTGTTATCGATGCCATCGCTGCTGGTCACGCCGTTGCTGATGCTTTAGCTAGACACGTTAGACCAAACGCTCATCCAACTATTGCCTTTAATAAACGAGGATTTACTCCGCTTAATAAAGAAGATATCACTCTTCCAGGATATGATGATGCCGGAAGACAAGAAGCAGGTATGGATGAATCCATTGACCATAAGAATAGCTTCAAAGATGCTCATAAGACATTAACAGAAGAGCAAGTGAAAATTGAAACTGGCAGATGTTTATCTTGTGGTGCTGCGTTTGTTGATCCACATAAATGTATCGGTTGTGGTATTTGTACCACCAAGTGTGAATTTGACGCTATCCACTTAGTTAGAGACCATCCAAAAGCTTCAAGAATGAGATTTGCCGAAGACAAAGTCACTGGCTTACTCAAATATGCTGTCCCAAGATGGTTCAAAATCATGTTCAATGCTGGTAGTAAAGAAGCCAGAATGATGAGAAAGAAACGTAAAGCATGGAAGAAGCACTACAAAGTAGCGAAGAAGACCATGCCAGATACAGGTAACGCTATCGATGCATGAGTTAGGTATCGTTGTTCACGTCATTAAACAAATTGAACAAATTGCCGAAGAAAACAAAGTTAACAAAGTTGTGGAACTTACTCTAGAAGTTGGCGAAGTTTCTGGAGTAGTAAAAGAATATTTCGTTGATGCATTTAACTGGTCAATAAAAAAGACCAAATACATGAAGGAATGTAAACTCAACTTTGTTACTATCAAAGGTATTACGTATTGCGAAGATTGTGGCAAAACTTACTCCACGACCAAATTCGGTAAAGAATGTCCATATTGTCATTCTGGTAAGACTTATCTAATTACTGGAAAAGATGTTTCAATAAAGGATATTAAAGTTATCTAGATAATATAAAAGGCGCGGTATTCCGCGTCTTTTTCATATTCGATAATATATTTTTACTCAGCTTTTTTGTTAAGTAATTTAATGCCATACACCATAGCGGTAACTCCAACCGCAATAGCAATAGCGCCCATGGTGATATAAACAATTTGAGTGACTGTAGAAGAGCCTTCATAGACAAAGGCAAGGATACTTAAAGTAATTCCAATTGCTGCTAATAAGAAATACAAGAAGATCCAACTCTTTTTATATTTGAATTTAATACCAATAAATCCTTTAACAAGGAAGATAGCACTAATAGCAATAACGAATGCCGCGCAAAAAATGATAAAGAAGTTACCAAGCATAAGAGGGTAGACAATAAACACAACACCTAAAGCTATAGCAATGCACCCTAATGCTAAAGCGCCTTTAAAAAATGATTTTGTGTCTTTAATCAAATTAGCAACAATATGTAGTAAACCAATAACAAAAAGTCCACCAGCAATACAGTAACTTACAACTTTAATCGCGGAACCTAAATCTACAATACTTAAAATAAGGTCAACTAGACCAATTGCGAATAGGATTACTCCATAGACAATAATCATCCATTTTTGTTCTTCAAATGTTTTCATATTATTTTTGCCTCTTTTAACTACCTTATTATTTTTTCTTTTTTTAAAAAGATTTACAATAAGAAAGATAAATAAGAGGAAATTATTATGAAATTAGAAAGATTGCAAGAATACGCCGAACTTTTAGCAAAAAGAGGCATTAATGTTCAAAAGGGCGAAGAAGTCTGGGTTAACTGTCAAACTTATCAAATGGAATTTGTCCGTTTAGTAGTTGAAGAATTATATAAAGCAGGGGCAAAAAAAGTCAGAGTTAGATTTTCAGATGATGAAATTTCTAAGATTGGCTATAAATATGCTTCAACATCAACTTTAAGCAAAGTTCCTAACTACACAATCGCAGAATATAAATATATGGTGAAACATAATCCAAGTATGCTCCATATTATCTCAGATGATCCTGACGCTTTTAAAAGTATTTCACAATCTAAATTAACTAAAGTCACTTTTGCCTTTAGAAAGAAAGTCAAACCATATAGAGACGAGATGGACGGCAAATACAAATGGTGTATCGCTGCTGTTCCTTCTAAAGCTTGGGCAGAAAAAGTTTTTCCTAAATTAAAAGGAGACGAAGCAATTGAAGCTCTTTGGGAAGCAATCCTTTCTTGTTCTAGAGTGGATGGACACGCTATTGATAACTGGGATAAACATAATGATGAATTAATGAAGCACAGAAAGCAGTTAGCAGCCTTAGATCTTCAATATTTAGAATATAAAGCTTCTAACGGAACTGATTTTAAAGTCGAACTCATGAAAAATGTTTTATGGGGTGGCGGAGTTGAATTCACTGATAAAGGTTTATCTTATAATCCTAATGTTCCAAGTGAAGAGGTATTTACTTCTCCTAAAGCTGGATCAATTGAAGGCATAGTCTATTCATCAAAACCACTTAGTTATAACGGCCAAATTATTGATGAGTTCTGGGTGAAATTTGAAAATGGAAAGGTCAGTAAAGTAGGCGCTAAAAAGAATCAAAAATTATTAGAACAAATGGTTAACACTGATGAAGGTAGTCATATGCTTGGAGAAGTCGCTTTAGTGCCTTATGATTCTCCAATTCAAAATTCAAAAATCCTATTCTATGAAACTTTATTTGATGAAAACGCAGCCTGTCACTTAGCCCTTGGTCAAGGCTTTAAAGAACTCTTTCCGGAAGGAGCATCTATATCAAATGAAGAAGCTAGATCTAGAGGATTAAATGACTCAATGATTCACGTTGACTTTATGATTGGAACTAAAGATTTAGAGATTGTTGGTACTTCATTTAACGGCAAGAAAACCACTATCTTTAAAAATGGAAATTGGGCAATTTAAGGGGGTTTTGCTATGATTTATGCCTTATTAGCGATATTAATTGTAGTTTTTATTGGACTAGTTATTTTAACTGCTCTAGTTATTAAACTAACAAAAAAACCTGCTTCAATAGAAAGCGGAGTGTCAGATAAAGAATTAGGAATGTTATCTGAACAAATTAAGTCTTTAGAAGTTATTCTTAAAAAGGATATTGAGGCATCTTTAGCTAAGGAAATGGTTCAAGTTAATGAAACTAACAATCAAAAGTTAGAAAGATTCCAAACTAATATCATCGAAACCATGACTAAACGTTTTGAATCTATCAACCTTCAACTAGGAGAGAAGATGAAAGAGATCAATCAAAAAGTTGAAGATAAATTAAAAGAAGGCTTTCAAGGAACTAGTGAGACCATGGCCCAAGTTAGAGAAAGACTTAAGGTTATCGATGAAGCTCAAAAGAACATGGAATCCTTATCTAAAGACGTTGTTTCTTTAAGAAGTATTATGGAAGGTAATCAAACTAGAGGAGCGTATGGTGAATATCAACTCAATATGGTCCTTCATAATGTCTTTGGAGATACAGTTGGCTGCTATCAAGAACAATACACTATTAAGAAAGTTAAAGATGGGGATGATGTTAGAGCGGATGCAGTTGTCTTTATGCCTGAACCAAACAAGATGATTTGTATTGATTCAAAATTCCCTTTCCAAGACTATGAAAGATTAATGAAAGAAGAAGATGAAACAAATAAAGAAGAATATAAACGTTTATTTTCAAGTGCAGTTAAAAAACATATTACAGTTATTAAAGATAAATATATTATCGAAGGAAAAACTGCTCCTGAAGCATTAATGTTTATTCCTAATGATGGAGTGTTTGCTTATATCCATCAAGAATTATTAGATGTTGTAGATTATGCTAGAGAAAAAAGAGTGATTCTCACTTCTCCTAGTACACTTCCTGCTATCTTAGTTACCATTAATATGGTAAGAATTGAGGCAGAACGCGCTAAAAACGTCAAAGAAATATCTAAACAATTAGATGCGTTAGGTAAGCAATTTGCTTTATTCTCAAATGAGTGGACACAGTTATCTAGACAACTTGATACCGCTACTAAAACTAGAGAAAAGTTAGATTCTAGAGTTAGTCGAATCACCAATAAATTTGATGCGATATCCACTAATAGTGATATTGAGGAAATTGAACAAAAAGAGGCTAGCGAGAATTAACCTCTTCTTTTATTTCATTAACGATTTAGTTTTTCTAACGATTCAGTAATGGTTTGGCTATTGGCTTCCATACCGTATTTATCAACTTCTGCTTTATCTCTTACTTCGTGAGTCAAACAGCACGGTCCACCAATACAGCCACCTAGACAAGCCATACCTTCAATAAAGTTATTATCTCTATTGCCAGCTTTTACTTTTAGTAAGGCAAGTCGAATATTATCAAGTCCATCAACTGCGAGTGGTTTATAATCAAAATCAATTTCTTGTTCTTTTAGTGCTTGTCTAACTGCGTCAGATATTCCTCTACTTCTAGCAAAGATTCTGCCAAAATAAGAGGCATTATCAAATGGTGATTCTTCTAACTTAGAAGCATCTATTTCTCTAGCGTCGATTAAGGCTTGTAGTTCTTCAAAAGTTAAGGTGATATCTACATAAGGTTTAACAGATTCTAATTTGATTTCTTGTTTTTTAGAAATACAAGGTCCAATAAACATAATTTTCGCAGTTGGATAATGCTCTTTAATCCATTTTGCAATGCTTGCCATTGGGGATAAATTAGATGAAATATGTTCTGCTAAAGTTGGGAAGTTCTTTTTAATAAAAGAAACAAATGTTGGACAACAACTTGAAGTTAAGAATCCTTTTTCCGCTAATTCTTTTGCCTCATTATAAGAAACCATATCTGCACCTAAAGCTGCTTCAACAATTTCACTAAATCCAAGTTCATGCATTGCACTAGCAATTTGGCCTAACGTGGCATATTTAAATTGAGTAGCGATACTAGGAGCAACAATTGCTACTACTGGGAATTTCTTACCATTTTCTCCATCTTTAAGGATATCGATAGCTTCTTTAATATAAGATTTATCAACAATTGCTCCAAAAGGACATTGATATACACAAGCTCCACATTGAACACACTTTTCATCATCAATTTGAGCAGCGTTATCTTCGCCCATACTAATAGCCTTAACTTTACAAGCTTGTTCACATGGTCGTAAGTAGTTTTGAATAGCGTTATATTGACATGCTTTAGCGCACATTCCACAGTTAATACATTTTTCTTTATTAATACGAGCAGCATGTGTAACTTCATCAAAACTAATCGCATCTTTATGACATGCTTTTTGACATCTATGGGCAATGCATCCTCTACATCTATTAGTGACTTCATATCCACCTAAAGGACATTCATCACACGCTACTTTAATAACTTCAATGACATTGTCAATTTCCTTTGATCCGCCTAAAGCAAGTTTCATTCTTTCTAAGACAATTGCTCTTTCTTTATAAATGCAACAACGCATTGTCGGTTTAGGTCCTGGAACAATTTTAGTAGGAATAGAATTATAATCTTCTAATAATGTGCCATTGAAATACGATTTAGCGATTTCTTTTAATACTTTGTATTTGAGTTCTTGTACTCTAGTGTCAAAAATAGGATTCATAGTAATAGTATTTTATCTATTTCAATAGATATTATCAACAAAAAGAAAAGGCCCGAAGGCCTATTCAATTTTATTAGTCTTCTTTGAACCAGAAGATGCGGTTATTGAGGATGATCCAGACAAGATCTAAGACCCAGCCGACTGTTCCAGCAGCGATAACCCAAAGGATACCGAGAACCATGTGAAGCCAGTTTTGTTTGCTAGCGGCTCTACCGATTCTATAAACAGCCCAAGTGATATCAAGGATCCAGATACATAAGATAATTTTTACTAATCTGGAATGACCATCCATCCATTTAATATAGTTGTCCATCGTTAAACTCCTTTTTTCAACAAGATAAGTATAGTATTGTTTATAAACAATTCAACAAAAAAATCAGCGAAACCGCTGATTCTTTTTTATGTAACCCTTATATTAGGATGCGTAGATAATTTTAATAATTACAGCAACTAAGAAGAAGATTGAAGCAATAACAAGGGTGAGAATAGAGATAACTTTTTCTGCTCCTCTTTCTTTAGTCTTAACAAAGACATTAAGTCCACCACCAGTAATCGCACCAGAAGCACCTTCAGATTTACCACCTTGAAGTAAGCATAAAACAATAATAATCACACTAGTAGCCATTAATACCCAGTCATACCATGCTAACATATTGTTTTTCTCCTTTTTGCTTTTGCCTATATAAGTTTATAGAATAGCAATAAACTATTCAAGATTTAATTTACTAATTAATTTTGCTAATTGTAGGAGTGCCAAACTCACTATACATAATAACGCTACCAGAGTAAGAGTAAATATTTGTATATGTATAGGAATATTCTCCTACAGTAACTTTAAATGTACAAATAGCTTTTCCTGTTGAAGAGGTTGCATTTTTCATATTGCTTCCCACAATTAAAGAGCCACCGCCCATTCCTCCAGGGCCTCCGCCTCCACCACCTGGACCATGTCCTCCAGGAGCATACCATGGGCTAGATCCACCTGAGCCACTAGCTTCAATACCACCAACTACAACAAGAGTTCCACCATTTAATGTGACGTCACTAGTAGTGTCAAGTGACCATGCTCCTCCATTAGCAGGACCTCTAACAATTACAGTTCCACCAGTTTGAGTATATGTTCCGTTAGAGTAGATACCATCAACATCTCCACTCGCTTTAACAGTGACATCAAGTAATCCACCACTAACAGTAATTTTGCCATCGCTTGAGTTGGAGCTAGTTCCACTAGCATTTAAACCGTCATTAGTAGCAAAGACAAAAGTTTCTCCGCCACTAATTTCTATATCAAATCCTTCGACTCCTTCAGTAGATTTTTTCACATTAACATATCCACCAGAAATCTTAGTTAATCCGTCAGCGTGAACTCCATCATCACCAGAAGATACTTCTAATTTGCCTCCTGAAATAGTGACATTACCTATTGCAGATTCTCCTGTTTCATATGTGATTAAAGTGTTATCAGAATATTTATTTCCGTGAACCGCATCATCATAAGCTTCAATATAAACTTCACCGTTATTAATGTTTAAGTCATGGGTGCTCTTTAAACCTTTTTGAGAGTTACCTGAATAAAAACTTGTAGTTACTCCATAATTAGAAGGCTTAAAGGATGATAGTGAACCAGTATATACTTCAACAATTGGAGAATATGTAACTGTAGGATCAGCTTCATCAACACTATTATCAATAACTAAATCATAAGCAGCGTCGATGGCGTCGCCATAAGATTGAATTTCTAACTCTCCACCTAAAATAGAGATAGATCCTCTTTGATTGTCTTTACTAGAAATGTCAGTAGATGATGTTTTAAGTCCATCGTTTCCACATTCAATTAAAACTTTTGGTGTTTCTTCAAAAGTAATAGAATCATTACCTTTTATTCCGTTATTAACAGCGTTAACCACTAAGCCAAGATTTTTAACAGTAACATCATCTTTAGCGTGCACCCCATTATTGCTTAATGATTTAAGATATAATTGACCTTTACCTTTAAGTTTTAAATCTCCATCTTCAACATATATTGCTCCACCATATTGATCATTTTCTTCATCAACTACAGAGGTAGAACGATTATCATAAATGTAATTTGCCTTGTTCTTTTTAGCGGATATCTCAATTTTGTCACAGCTAATAACATCAATAGGAGAAACTTTGCTATTAGAAATAGACACTCCATTTAAAGTAAATTCTACTTCTATTTCAGGAGCGTTAACTTGAATTTGTCCTTCGCTTAATTTTCCCTTTAAAGTTAAAGCAATTACGCCTTTAGCAGTTTTTTCTTGAGTATCGTCTACTAAATAAACACCATTAACTGGAGTGATAGCTTCTCCGCTGGTGTCATTAATAATTGAGAAATCCTCAGAAATTGTATCTTCTGGAATATCTACTCCACTAGTACCACCAGATTCAGCTTCAACAATTGTAACCTTATAAGTAATAGTAAAATCTTTATAAGTAACTGTGATAATAACTTCTCCTGTACTAGAAGAATCAAATCCAAAAATAGTAGCATAATCAGAAACATCATGTTCATTTCCATCTGTATCAACCGCGATAACTTTAGGTCTGCTGAAAGAATCTCCAACTTCAAATTCAGTGACTTCCTCTTCAACTTTTATTTCATTTATCGTGTAGGAGGCCGCTTCTTTTACTTCATAAGAGTATGATATAGAAAGGCTTCCGCTACTAATTGTAATGAGTTTACTTTCAGCTACTTCACTAGAAGAGAACCCGCTTACTTCGTATTCTTCTTCACTTAGTTCAACTTTACTTCCATCATCATAGATAGCGTAGACTTTACCACCACCAAGAGAAAACTCTTCTCCAACTTCAAAGCTGGTTTTCTGACCTTCAACGCTAATAGATGCAATCTCATTAACTAGAGTAATATCATAAGAAAGAGTAAAACTATAATATTGAATAACTACTGTTTGTTTTCCTACTTTATATGAACTAAATCCAGTAACTTTGCAGTAAGCTGTAACATCATATGTTTTACCAGATTTATCAGTGGCAATAATTGTAGGAAGGGCAAAACTATCTCCATAGTGATATGTAGTTTTCTTATCACCTTGAATTTCAATTTTTACTATCTCACTTGTTGGTTCACCTTGACTTGGAGATTTTCCTCCACAAGAAGTTGCCATACCTAAAATTAGAGGGATAGATAAAACTGGAAACAAAAATCCTTTACGCTTTTTCATAAGTGTTCCTCCTAAGGAAAAAATTATATCCTTGTGCGTATATATTAAATAAATAATTGCGTGTAAGTGTTTTTTACTAATTTAAAGAAGATTTAAATTCTAAGATGATATCACGCAATTCTGCTGCACGTTCAAAATCATAGTTTTTAGCAGCTTCGCGCATTTGTTTTTCAAGTTCTTTAATACGTAGTTCAATTTCTTTTCTACTACCTTTTTTCGAAACTTTAATCATTTCAGAAATTTCATCATCACTATTATGTATTGGCGGTCTAATCTCTTTAACAATAGTTCTAGGAATAATGCCATTTTCTTCATTATAAGCTTCTTGAATAGCTCGTCTACGATTGGTTTCATCTATTGCTGCTTTCATAGAATCAGTCATATTATCCGCATACATGATGACTAAGCCATTTTGATTACGTGACGCTCTACCAATAACCTGAATTAAGCTTCTTGTACTTCTTAAGAAACCTTCCTTGTCGGCGTCTAAAATAGAAATTAAAGATACTTCAGGAATATCCAAGCCTTCTCTAAGAAGATTAATGCCTACTAAAACATCATATTTTCCTTTACGGAGTTGATAAATAATCTCACTTCTTTCAAGTGTTTTAGTTTCATGATGTAAATAAACAACTTTAATACCTCTTTCTTTTAAATATTGAGTGAGGTCTTCTGCCATTTTCACTGTTAAGGTGACTAACATCACACGTTCATTACGCTCAGTTCTCTTTTTAATCTCAAAAAGAATATCATCAATTTGGCCTCTAGTTGGTCTAACTTCAATATGAGGATCAAGTAAACCTGTAGGTCTAATAATTTGTTCAGCAATAGGGGCGTCAGTTTTATTTAATTCATAATCTCCAGGAGTGGCGCTAGTACAAATTACTTGAGGGATTAGTTTTTCAAATTCTTCAAAATTTAATGGTCTATTATCTAATGCACTTGGTAGTCTAAATCCATATTCCACTAGAGTCTCTTTACGACTTCTATCTCCGTTATACATACCTCTAATTTGAGGTAAGGAAACGTGAGACTCATCCACAAATAAGACAAAGTCTTCTGGAAAATAATCTAATAAACAGAATGGTCTTTGTCCTGGACTTCTTTTATCAATGTGTCTTGAATAATTTTCAATACCAGGACACATACCAAACTCTTCCATATTTTCGACATCTTGATTAGTTCTCATTTCTAATCTTTCTGCCTCAAGTAGTTTTCCATTCTCTTTAAAATATGAAAGTCTATCTTTAAGTTCTTCCTTAATGGTTTTACAAGCTTCTTTAATTCTTTCCCTAGTTGATGCGTGGTCATAAGCAGGAAATATCGGATAAGTATGATATGAATGTTTAATTTCTCCACTTAATAAATCAACTTCATAAATCTTTTCAATCTCATCGCCAAAAGTATCAATACGAATTACCGTATGATCTTCAGCATTAGCAGGAACAATTTCAATGACATCTCCTCTCACTCTAAATGAGCCAGGAGGGGTATCTAAATTATTTCTTTTATATTGTGCGTCTACTAAGGATTTATAAAACTCATTTCTATTGATTTCTTCTCCAACTCTTATTTCAAAAACCAACCTACGGTACTCATCTGGATCAGTTAATCCATATATCGAGGCAACAGAGGCTACAACTATAGTGTCTCTTCTTTCTAAAATAGAGTTAATTGCACTGGTTCTAAGCATTTCAATTTCATCATTCATCACCGCATTCTTATCAATATAGGTATCGCTTTTAGGAATGTAGGCTTCTGGTTGATAAAAGTCGAAGTTAGATACAAAATATTCAACTCTATTATGAGGAAATAATTCTTTAAATTCTGAATATAATTGTCCAGCTAAAGTTTTATTATGAACAAGTACCAAAGCCGGACGCTGAACTGATTGGATAATATTCGCCATTGTAAAAGTCTTACCGGTTCCAGTTGCACCTAGTAAAACTTGCAGCTTCTTTCCTTCGTTTAATCCCTTTACAAGCTGAGCGATTGCGGTAGGCTGATCGCCAGTTGGTTTAAAATTAGAAACTATCTCAAATTTGTGCGAATTGTCGATATTTTTCACGCAAAACCCCTATTATTTGATTTTTTTATTCTTTTTAGTGTGCTTTTTAAATCCTTCACCAAAGACAGCATTTGTTTGTGTATAAGTCACGAAAGCTTTAGGATCAACTGAAGCAATATAACGCTTGATTTTTTCGTATTGAAATTTGTCAAATACAACTCGAAGAATGACTCTTTCTTCGCCTTTATATCCGCCTTCAGCACGAATAATTGTGGCTCCTCTTTCAAGCTCATCTTGAGCGAATCTAGAAATCTCTTCCCACTTATCAGAAATAATATCTACTTGATATGCGGTTTGGTTTTTAATATAGACAATTTCTATTAATGCAGCAGTCACAAAGCTAGCTAAAATACCACATAATGATGGAACCCATAATTGCATTGCGACCATACCGACAAGAATAATAACACCATCAATCAAAAAACCGGATATAGACTCTTTAATTCCAGTGTATTTTGATAATAAAAGTTGCACTACATCGATTCCACCACTAGAACCTCCGCCTAAGAATGTAATAGCGACACCTCCACCAATAAAGACACCACCAAATACACCGCAAAGAATCAAATTAGCAACAGGCGAAGTTGTTTGAGTAACTACTGTTTTTGTACCATCAATAATAACTTCAGTTGGAATTAAACCTGCAAATGTCGTGGCTAGTTCATCAAAGAAAACAACTCTTTTAAATAAAAAGGTAAACCCAATATATAAAGCGGATGATAAAGCAGTTTTTAAAGCAAAATCTTTTCCTAAGAAAATTAGGCCTAATAACCAAAATAATATAGTTAGGCCAGCTACTAAATAGTCATAGATTGCAATATCCACAAAGTGTTGAATGATAATAGCGATACCGCTTATACCACCTGCAACAAGTTCGGACTTGGTTAAGAAAATTACAGATCCAAAAGCTAACAAAAATGTCCCAAGAATAACTGCAACATAATTGGATACTTGTTTTAATACTAATTTTTTATCCATTTTTCTTCGCCTCCATCTGTAAATATGCATATAAGAAGTTATCGATCGCTCCGTTCATGACGGCTTCAACATCAACTTCTTCATAATTTGTTCGATTGTCTTTTACTAATGTATATGGGCAGAAAACATAAGAACGTATCTGACTTCCCCATTCGATATTTTTCTTTTCTCCAACAATAGAATTTAGCTCATTATTTCTTTTTTCAACTTCTAACAAATATAGTTTGCTCTTTAACATTGCCATTGCTGTCTCTTTATTTGATAACTGACTTCTTTCGATTTGACAAGAAACGACGATACCAGTTGGTAAGTGGGTAATTCTTACCGCGGTTTCAACTTTATTAACATTTTGTCCGCCAGCTCCACCAGATCGATACGTATCAATTTTTAAATCTGCTTCATTAATCTCAATATTAATTGAGTCGTTTTGGAATTCAGGAATAACATTAACGCTAGCAAAGCTAGTATGTCTTCTTTTATTTGCATCAAAAGGAGATATTCTAACTAATCGATGAACACCTTTTTCACCCTTTAATAAACCATAGGCATGTTTACCGTTAATTTTAATTGTGACACTCTTTAGACCAGCTTCTTCCCCTGGCTCATATGAGATAAGTTGCATTTTAAATTTATGCGCTTCTGCATATAGTACATACATGCGGTAAAGCATATCTGCCCAGTCTTGTGCTTCTGTTCCGCCTGCGCCTGGATGAATTTCTAAAATAGCATTTAAGTTATCAAATTCACCATTAAATAAACGATCAACTTCAAATTCGGTGACTTGCTTTTTAAGTTCTTCAAAAGACTCATATATTGATTCATATAATGAATCATCTTCTAAATCTAATAGTTCTTCGATATCCTTATAATTTGAAGAAATTGACTTATAAGTTTCAAAAGTAGCACGACTAGAATTAAGTCGATTAATAATTTCTAAAGCGGTATTTCTGTCATTCCAAAAATCAGGGCTTTCGCTTTTATTAGTTAATTCAATGATTTCGTTTTCTAATTTAGCGAGGTCAAAGAGAAGACCCGAGTTGACGGATTTTCTCGCCAACAGCACCAAGTTCTTGTTTAAAAGAAACTAGGTCTTTCATTATTCTTTTTTCTCCTCGACTTCTGCATCGATGACTTCACCTTTATTTTCAATAGGTGTTTCTTCGGCAGGTTTCTTTTCAACCTTAACATTTACAAGATTTAAAACAGCGTCAACTGAGGCAATGTTCAAGCATTCTCTGAACATTTTATAGCCTTCATTAACATAGTCTTGAAGTGGGTTGACATTAGCATAACTTCTTAAGTGAATGCCTTCTCTTAATCTAGCCATCGCATCAATATGTTTGGTCCAGTTTTGGTCAATGCATCTTAAGATGAAGTTTCTTTCGATGTTTTGGGCAAGATCTTCTGGCCATTCTGCTCTTCTTTCAAGATAATAATCTTGAATAGCTTCGCCTAAATCCGGTCCACATTCTTCTGGATAGGATTCATCAAAAGCAGCAGCGTTTAAAGAGCCTGCTGGTAAGAAACGAGGTTCCACTTCTTTTAATAGAAGCTCACCACTAACAAGATTAGAGTTAGAACCAACCGGAACAGCTTTTTGCGATAAGAATTCACCGGTAGTCTTAAAGACTTCATCAATAATATCTTGAATATTTTTTCCTTCAATAATACGGTCTCGTTTATCATAAACAATTTGTCTTTGTTTAGCTAAAACATCATCGTATTCAAGAAGTGATTTACGAGTATCAAAGTTTTGTCCTTCTATTCTTTTTTGAGCAGAGGTAATAACTCCAGAAACTAATCTTGCTTCTAAAGCTTCTTCTCCGAAATTCTTTTCGATATAGTTACGCATATTATCCGCGGCAAAACGAATTAATAATTCGTCATCAAAGGAAACATAAAATCTAGAGAATCCTGGATCGCCTTGACGTCCACTACGGCCACGTAATTGGTTATCAATACGTCTTGATTCGTGTCTTTCAGTACCTAAAACACATAAACCTGAGAAATTGTAATAGCCTTTTTTCGCTAATTCTTTTTTCTTTTCTTCAGGGACTGTAGACTCTAAATTTCTGACTTCGTCATCAATTTTAATGTCGGTACCACGACCTGCCATGTTAGTAGCGAGGGTGATAGAGCCTTTGCGACCAGCATCCTTGATGATTTCCGCTTCACGAGCATGGTTTTTAGCGTTTAACATTTCATGTTGTAAACCTGCTGCAGTCAATAAAGTAGAAATTTCTTCAGAAGATTCAACAGAAACGGTACCAATTAAAATTGGTTGACCAATCTCATGTCTAACTTTAACTTCTTCAACTAAGGCTTTTAGTTTTGGTCCTTTATGTGCGTAGATAAAATCTAAAGCATCAATACGAGCGATTGGTCTATTTGGTGGAACGCATACAACTCGCATGTTGTAGATTTTTCTAAATTCTTCTTCTTCGGTTTTAGCAGTACCAGTCATACCCGCCATCTTTTTATAAAGACGGAAGAAGTTTTGATAAGTAATAGTCGCTAAAGTTGTGGTCTCTTGTTTAATCTCCACATTTTCTTTAGCCTGAACAGCTTGATGTAAACCATCACTCCATTCTCTTCCAGGAAGAACACGACCTGTAAATTGGTCAATAATTTGTACTTGTCCTTCAGCATCGACTAAATAGTCGACATCTCTGAACATAATATAATTTGCTCTAAGAGCGTTATGGATTCTATGAACTAAATCAGCGAATTCTGGATCATATAAATTTTTAATTCCAAACATTCTATCCGCCTTAGCGTTACCTTCATCAGTTAAATTAACGGTCTTATCTTTAACGTCAACAACATAATCGACATCTTTCTTTAAGGCTTTGACAAATCTATCTGCAACAGTATATTGAGAAGCGCTTGCTCTAGCACCACCAGAAATAATAAGTGGGGTTCTAGATTCATCGATTAAAATGGAATCGGCTTCATCAACAATACAGAAGTTGAGTCCTCTTAAAACTCTATTCTGCATTGATGTCGCCATATTGTCTCTTAAATAGTCAAAACCTAACTCAGAGTTAGTGGTATATGTGATATCACATAAATAGGCTTCTTTTTTCTCAGACGTGGTTTTGGTTCTAAGATTAACACCAACAGTTAAGCCTAAGAATCTATAGATTTGGCCCATCCAGTTAGCATCACGTTCTGATAGATATTCGTTAACTGTGACAACGTGAACACCATTTCCGGCAAGAGCATTTAAATAGACAGCCATCGTGGCAGTTAAGGTTTTACCTTCACCAGTTTTCATTTCAGCAACATCGCCATCATGTAAAACTAATGAACCAATAATTTGCACTTTATATGGAAATTCCGCAAGAGTACGTCTAGCGGCTTCTCTAGCAACGGCAAACGCTTCGATTTTAATATCATCTAAAGTCTTTCCGTTAGCAAGCAACTCTTTAAAATATGGGGTCTTAGCTCTTAATTCATCATCGCTTAAAGCTTTCATTGACTCTTCTAAGGCAATAACCTTATCAGCAATTTTTGAATATTTTTTAAGAGCTAACTTATCAAATAATCCCATTATAATACCTCCTTGTTTTCTTTAATTAATAAAGAATGGATTAAACATTCGCTATTTAATATATCATTTATGTATTAGTTTATGCTAATACAAATTGTTTAATATTCATCTTTCTGCTTTATTTTAGTTTTTGCAATTACTAGTATTTCAATTGTTTTAGCACCCTTACTTTTCAATAAATCAATTGAAGTTAATAGAGTGCTTCCGGTTGTCATAATATCATCAACTAATAATATTTTTTTACCCTTCAATAATATATTTTCATCTATTTCAATTACATCATTTATTTTATGTCTACCAAAAGAAGACTGATCTGATTGCTTATGCGGTATTTTCTTCTTTAATATAGATAATTCTTTTAACTTTAAACTCTCAAAAATTGCTTTTACATGATTAAATCCTCTTCTTTCGTCTTCAATGTGATATGAAGGAACATAAACTATATAAAAACCATGATATTTAAGTCTAAAATACACTAGGTATCTATATAGAAATATATCCTTTAGTTCATAATCATAGCAGCCCTTAAATTTATAAATTAATTCCTTAATAAAATCCGTATATTCGTATATAGAAATTCCTTTAACATTGCCAATTTTAAATGGTATGAATTTAGCGTTCATTTTAGAAAAACATTTCTCACATAAAATGTTCTTTCTTTTTATTAGATTATATAAAGAGTAATCTGATATTCTTTCAAAACAAATTTTACAGTAACTATCCATCTAATAACGCCTCATTATTCTTGCTAATAGTGTTAATTGATTCTTGCATTTCCTGAGTCACTTTTTCACATAAATAAATCACCTCACCTTTTGGGGCGTCTTTCTTTCTTCCAACGCGCCCAGCAATTTGAATTAATACACCTTTTTCATAAATTTTATGGTCACTTTGACATATAATTACCTGTAAATCCTTAACAGTCACACCTCTTTCTAACACTGATGTTGTGACTAAATAGGAATATAAATTATTTCTAAATTCATCAATTATCTCGGTTCGAAATTTTCTCTTTGAATGGACATAATTTCCTCCTTTAATGAACAAGGAAATGACTCTATATATTTTTTCACATAGAGATATTGTTGGAGCAAAGATAAATACTGGCTTATTTTTATTCTTATATTCTTTTATTTTTTTAATTAGAAATATATATTGAAACAGCTTGTTTCTTTTAACAATTTTCGGTACTGGAAGAGGGTGACGATGAAAGCGCACTTCGAGTCGTAATATATCTTTGTTGTCTCCCTGAAAATGATCAATAACTTCCTTAGAAGGTGTGGCCGACATCATGATATAATGCCCATTTAAAGACTTATAGAACATGCTGTGTAATGTTTGGTCATCTTTAAAAGGAAAAGCATCTATCTCATCTAAGATAATTAATGCAAAATAATCCTTATATCTATATAACTGATGTGTAGTCAGAACCACAATATCCCCTTCTTTGTCTTTTGTATGACCGCCGTATAAGCATATTACTCTATTATATTTAAATATTTCTCTTAACCTATTATACAGTTCGATTGCTACATCTCTTCTTGGGAGTGCAAAAGCTACTTTGTCTCCGCAATTTATAGCGTATTTTATAATGTTTAAACATATTTCTGTCTTTCCTGATCCACACACCGCATAAACTAGACTATCAATTCCTTTCTTATAGTTCTCAACAAGCTTATCTGATAATAATTTCTGCTCTGGAGATAACTCATACTCTAAATGAATAGGTGCTTTCTTTGGATAAAAAGGTTTATGCTCAACTTCTTCACCACGAAAAGAGATGCATCTTCGACAATAAGGTTTGCCATTAAGTATTCCGATTGAATGAATATCAGTGTTTCCACAGACTGGACATTTATAGTTTTCTATATTGCATTATCTCCTTTCTTTTGATTTAATATAGACATGGTCGTGGTCATCACTAGTTTGATGCCGACTCACAGGAAACTGTGTAGCTCCATTAACGGGGCTTTTTTATTTTTTTGCGCTTTTAATAATATGACCCATATATCGGGTTACTATTTTGAACCTTGATTATTAAATACATGTCTTCATCATTAAACGACATGTCAGGGTACTCTTTTTCACCATAATCATTTCTATCTCCAACGAATGGTCTTTTTTTTATCAAAGAAATATCTACATTTTGATCTGTTGGGTGTTTTAATTTGTAATATCCTTTTCTCAATCCAAGTCTTTTAAATTCATCTTCACTCATCGATCCTGTAATAATTGCGTAAAAAGCTTTATCTTCATTGTCAATTTTGTATATTTGCCCAGGATGCCCACCTGGACTTCCGTCTAGAACTCTATAGAACTTTCCTATTTCTAATGTTATTTTATGTTTTCTTTTCTTTTTGCTCATTTGATTCACCTCCTTTCTGCTATGGATTTCATGTTTTTGAGGATCCACACACCGCAAAAACTAAACTATCAATTCCTTTCTTATAGTTATCGACTAGCTTATCCGATAGTTCTTTTTGTTCTGGGGATAATTCATACTCTAAATGAATAGGCACTTTCTTTGGATAAGACGGTTTATGTTCTACTTCTTCACCTTTAAAAGAAATGCATCTGCGGCAATAATACTTTCCGTTGAGTATTCCAATTGAATGAATATCTGTATTACCACAAATAGGACATTTATAAGATTCCATATTGATTTATCTTCTTTCGTTTGCTTTAATATATGTAATGATTCGCATGTTGGAAATCCTTTGTTGGTTTCGGTGAATCATTTTTTCTTTTTTATATTTTTTATTATTGGTTTATCTTCTTTATCAATTTTTAAACCATTCATTGGCTTTGAACCTAAATCTCTTCTTTTCGCAATACTTGGTGAATTGTGAACAAATGATATTTTTACCTTTGTAGGTTCAATACTATGTTTTAACTTTGTTCGTTTAGGACCAAAAGAAGATGTGAAGATAATAACAAAATACATATTGTTTTTATCTCTTTTCTTATATAGAAGGGCTGGATGACCACCATGCTTGTCATTGTGAACATAAAACCTTCCTTTTTCTAAGTGTTTGTTATAAATCTTTTTCTTGCTCATATATCCTCCTTTCTGTTATGTTTTTCATGCCTTCGTTAACTTTTGGCAATCAAATAATTGAGTCAATGATTAAGAAAGCAATCAAAAGTCCTTACATTATATAAAGACTCGATTTTTTTGATTTCTTGTGAAAAAAAATTAAATATTTTTTATGTATATGAAAAAAAGGCCTTATGGCCTTTATCACAGAAAATATTTTTATAGTTATTTTTCTAATTCGTTAATCATCTCAACACGTGTTAAGTGCCTACCACCCTCGAATTCAGTATTTAAAAAGATATCCACTCTTCTAAGTACATCATCTAAGGCCATAAACTTTTGACCAAAAGAGATAACATTCGCATCATTATGTTGTCTCATAAGTTTAGCAACATCGTCATTATAGGCGATACCGCATCTTATACCTTTGATTTTATTAGCCGCAATAGCAATGCCTTCTCCACTAGTGCAAACAACAACTCCAAAATGGCATTCTTTAGAAGCTACTTTTTTGCCGACTTCCGCACCATATAGAGGATAATGACAACTGTCTAAAGAATAGGTGCCAACATCAATTACATCGTGTCCTAATTCTTTTAAATGTTTCGCAATCGCGTTTTTATATTCTAATCCGCCGTGATCACTGCCAACAGCAATTTTCATACTAGTACCTCCTATAAAACTTTCTCGATATCTTTTAAAGATATAGGTCCTTCTCTAACAATTTTAACTTGTTCTCCAGTAAGGTCAACAATTGTTGAAGGAACTCCTCCTAAAGCATAGCCTTCAAATACATAGCCTAACTCTTCACCAAATATTTCTTTTACTTCGTAAGAAGTAATAGCAGGCTTACATCCACTTTTATTAGCGGATGGTACTAACAAAGGAGTGCCTAGATATTTAATTAAATCTTGGACAAGTTTAATATCTGGAACTCTAATACCGATAACGCCGGTATTATGAGTAACATAACTTGGGACATTGCTTCTGCTTTTTAATAGGATAGTAATAGCCCCAGGCATAAATGTTTTAATAATTTTTAAGTCTCTCTCGCTTGCATAAGCAAATTCTTGAATGTCACAAATAGAGCCTAACATTAAAGTATAAGGTTTATCTTCAGGACGACCTTTAATTTCGTTTAAAAGTTTATAAGCTTTAAAGTCGTTATAGTAAACTCCTAGACCCATCACAGTTTCAGTAGGAAAAGCAATGACCTTGGAGTCATCTAAAGCCTTTTTAGCAAATTCAAATTCATTAGTTAAGTGCATCTGTTAATTCCTTGTTATTAATAATATATAAGAATCTCGTTTTCCCATACATATCTTTATCAAAACTATATAGTAGACCACTATAATTAGTTTCTAATAAGTCTGTTAACTCTTCTTCCATATCTTCTCCAATTTCAAAAGCAATTAAAAACTTATTATCATTTAATAATTGCTTATCAATAGAGGTTAATATTTCTTTGTAGTATTTAATAGCAGGATCAGCGAATAAAGCAAGATGAGGCTCAAATTTTAATGTCTGTTCTGCAACTGATTCTTTGCTTCTGATATAAGGTGGATTAGAAACGATTACGGAAATATTAGATTCGTTTGAAATCGGCTCTAACATATTACCTTCTTTAAATTCAATTTCAACATGATGATCCTTTGCATTAATCTTAGCGATTTCTAGAGCTTTTGAGGAAATATCAGTGCAAATTACAGTGCTTTTTTGAAAATATTCTTTTAAATAGATACCCAAAATTCCAGAACCAGTTCCAATATCCACAATCTTAATTTTAGGATCTTTACCAAATAATTTAACAATCTTTGTCATCGTGGAAACGGCAAGCTGTTCAGTCTCTTGTCGAGGGATTAAAACATCGGGATTAACTTTATAATTACTATTAACAAAATAGGCGTAACCTAAAATATATTGAAGCGGTTCTCCTGAGGTTAATCTTTTGATTTGAATATTTAATACATTTTCGTCTTTAATCTGTTCATCAAAATGTTTTAATAAATCAAAAAAATCTACAAATCCACCATTATCAATTAATAGTGATTTAATAGATGTTTGGTTGAGATATTGATTATCTATTTTTTTAAGTTCAAAAAACTTTTCACGGTAAGTCATCAATTCTCACCAGCCAATTTTAAAGATTGATCATAATGAATCAATGCTTCAATGATAGAATCTAATTCACCTTCCATAACTCTATCTAATTGTTGGATAGTAAACCCAATTCTATGATCAGTAACACGGTTCTGAGGATAGTTATAAGTTCTAATCTTTTCACTTCTTTCTCCAGTACCTATTTTAAGTCTACGTTCATTGCCAATTTCTTCTTGTTGTTTTTCTAGCATTGTGGAATACATCTTTGCTCTTAACATTTGCATAGCAATTTCTCTATTTTGGATTTGTGATTTTTCAGTTTGGCACGCCACCACTATACCAGTAGGAATATGGGTAATACGAACTGCAGATTCAGTTTTATTAACGTTTTGTCCACCTGCACCTTGAGAATGATATGTATCTACTTGTAAATCATTTGGATTAATCTCAACATCAATTTCTTCTGCCTCAGGCATAACTAAAACGGTAGCGGTAGAAGTATGAATACGTCCACTAGCCTCGGTTCTAGGAACTCTTTGAACACGGTGTGCACCACTTTCAAACTTAAGTTTGGAATACACCATTTTACCTTTAATCATAAAAGATACTTGAGAAAAGCCACCGGCCTCAGAAGGATATTCATCTAACATTTGAATCTTCCAACCTTGGGCTTCAGCGTATCTGGTATACATTCTAAATAAATCTCCAGCAAAAATATTTGCTTCGTCTCCTCCAGCAGCCCCTCTAATTTCAACAATAATATTTTTATCATCATTAGGATCTTTAGGAATTAGCAATAGCTTTAATTCTTCTTCAATTTGTTCGTTTTCCTTGGTGAGTCTTTTAACTTCTTCTTTTCCCATTTCTGATAGTTCTGGGTCAGAGTCATTAGACATCTCATAAGCACCTTCTAGTTCTTCAAGGTTCTTTTTATATTTATTAAAAGCTTCGACTTGAGGTTCTAGATTTGCTCTTTCTTTAGAAATATCTCGAAAATGACGAATGTCTTTCATCGTATTTTCATCTAATAATTCTTGATCAATTTCTTCTAAACGTTTGCATGCAACGTTTAGTCTTTGAAACATGCTTTCTTCCATAATTTTCTTTACCGCGAGTTATTGTAGCACACTATTTGAAAAACACAAAGATACTTAATATTTATATTAATCCTTCAAACTCAAAGATTATTAAGATATACTAGAAAAAGGTAATTTATATTATGGCATATAAGGCATTATATAGAACATATCGTCCTCAAACATTTGATGAAGTTGCAGGGCAAGAACATATTGTCAAAACTTTAAAAAATGCATTAGCGACAGGAAAGATTGCTCATGCATATTTATTTGCTGGTCCTAGAGGAACAGGAAAAACCACGATGGCAAAACTTTTTGCTAAAGCTCTTAACTGTGAAGAAGGCATTGGCCATCAATGTAATGAATGTAAAAACTGTGTTTCTATTATTGAAGGAAATCATCCGGATGTTTTAGAACTTGACGCGGCTAGTAATAACGGTGTTGATGAAATTAGAGAATTAATTGATAAAGTCAAATATGGCACTATTCTTGGTAGATACAAAGTATATATCATCGATGAAGTTCATATGCTATCCGCTGGAGCATTTAATGCTTTACTTAAAACTTTAGAAGAACCACCGGAACACGTTATCTTTATTTTAGCAACTACTGAGCCACATAAGATTCTTCCTACCATTTTATCTAGATGTCAAAGATATGACTTTACTAAAGTGAGTGAAGTCGATATCAAAGAAAGACTTAAGGCTATTTTACTTAATGAAAACGTTGAGTATGTAGAAGACGCAGTCGAACTAATTGTCTCTTTAGCAGATGGAGGAATGAGGGACGCTTTAAGTATCTTAGAAAAAGTATTAGCGTACTCAAATAATCGTTTAGTGGTTGAAGATGTTTTAAACATCTTTGCTCTTGAATCTAAAGAAGAAAAAATCAAACTTTTAAAATCTATCGTCAATCACGATATGAGCGATGTCTTATCTAGACTAAATAACTATGTTACTAAAGGAACAGACATCAAACGTTTAACAGAAGATTTGTTATCTATCTTGAAAGATATTGTTATTTATAATTCATCTAATATTGGTAACTATCTAGAATCTTTAAAAGAAGAGGAAGCATCTGATTTAGCAAAATACATTTCTAATGAACAAGCTTTAAAGATGATTGATATTCTCTTATCAGCAATTAAAGATTATAAGAATGTCACCTCTATTAATCCGCTATTTGAGATCACCTTGATCAAACTTACATCTTTAAATGAAACTAGTCCAAGTCGAGTTATTGAGACACCAAAAGTTGTAGAAAAGGTAATTGAAAAAGAAATAGTTAAACCAATTATTGAAAAGCCTGTTGAGATAATAGAGCCAAAAGTCGAAGTAAAAACTGAAAAAGAAGAAATTATTAAGCAAGTTGAAGAACCTGTATTTACTAGTAGTGTCACTCCGATTGAAAGCGTGATTTATCTTAAAGAGGCAGAACAAGAAGATAGTTTTGCTATTAGTGATGAATTAATGATTCAAGTTATGGCTATCTCTAAAAAAGAAATTAAATCTGAACTTGTTGATGGCTGGAAAAATATTAAAAAATTATCCACTCATGAAATCTACGGAAAGGCTGCAACATTATTAATTGATGGTCGCCCATTAGTGGCATCTAATAAAGTTTTAATTTTGGAATATCCTTTAGCTAAATTAGCAGAAAAAGTTAACGCTAAAGATATGCAGTCCGAATTACAAACCGTGATTAATCATGTCTTTAATAAACATATGTTTATCTATGCTGTAAGTAGAGCCCAATCTATCGACTTGCAAGCGTTATATATGAATCTTTTACAAATTGGTAAGTTACCAAAAGCAAAAGATGTCAATTTAGAATTTATAGGAGAATAGTGATATGAATCCAATGCAACAAATGGTCATGCAAATGCAAAAGGCCCAAAGAGAACTGCAAAAAGCACACGCTGAACTTGAAGCTAAAGAATTTAAGGTAAATAAGGCGGGGTTAGTTAATATCACTGTCCTTGGTTCTAAAGAAATTGTTTCTATCGATATCGAAGAGGATGGCTATGAACTCGATAATAAAGAGATGGTTGAAGAGTTAATTAGAGATGGATTAAACGAATTATTCTCTCAAATAGATGAATTAGCCGCTCAAATAGATGAGAAGATTGCTGGCAAATCTGGAGGACTAGGTTTCTAATGGAGAATTTAAAATCATTAGAAGCTTTGCAAGAACAACTTTCTAAACTTCCTGGAGTTGGAAAAAAGAGCGCTGAGCGTATGGCGTACGCACTTTTGGATTTCCCCGATGATGAATTAAAAGATATTGCAAAGGCAATTAGTTCTTTAAAAGAGAAAATCCATCTTTGTCCAATATGTGGAATGATTTCTGATATTGATGGTTGCTATATTTGCGATGACTCTACTAGAGACCAATCAACCTTAATGGTTGTATCTTTCCCTAAAGATGTGATGTCTCTAGAAAAATCTGGTGCTTATAACGGCTTATATCATGTGTTAAACGGAGAAATCTCCTTATCCAAGGGATTAGATATTTCTAATTTAAATCTTGAATCTTTATTTAAAAGATTAGATGAAGGAAATATTAAAGAAATAATCTTAGCCACTAACCCAACGATAGATGGAGAAACCACATCTGGTTATTTAAATAAAGTATTAGAAAAATACGAAATAAAAGTTACTCGTCTTGCCTATGGCCTACAAATGGGAGGAAATCTAGATTATGTTGATCCTCTTACATTATCTAAAGCCTTAGAAGGAAGACATAAAATCTAGGAGGAACATTATATGTTTATCACTTTAGAAGGACCTGAAGGTAGCGGAAAAACCACCGCTGTTGAAGCTGCTGTTAAAGAATTAGAGGCACGTGGTTATCAAATCGTTAGGACTAGAGAACCAGGTGGCACTCCAATTGCTGAACAAATTAGAAATGTGATCTTAGATAAAGAAAACACAAAAATGGATCCTCGTACTGAAGCACTACTTTACGCTGCTAGTAGAAGGCAACATTTAGTGGAAAAAGTTTGGCCAGCTTTAAAAGAAGGCAAAATTGTTATATGTGACCGCTATTTAGATTCTTCTTTAGCCTATCAAGGTGGGGCTAGAGGTTTAGGAGTCGATAACATTTTAAATGTGAATATGTTTGCAACTGAAAATACTTTCCCAGATTTAACTTTGTTATTCGATATTACTCCAGAAGAAGGATTAAAAAGAATCGCTGCGAATGCTTCTAGAGAAGTTAATCGCTTAGACTTAGAAAAATTAGAATTCCACCACAAAGTAAGAAACACTTTCTTGGAACTAGCTAAAAAGTATCCAGAAAGATATGTTATTATAGATGCTTCTAAAAGTAGGGAAGAAGTAGCTAAAGCTACTTTAGAAGCCATCTTAAATAGATTATGCAAATAGATAATTATCTAAAAAATAGACAACCGATTATTTATCAAACATTTACTAATTCACTTAAGAATAAGAGCCTTTCTCATGCTTATTTATTAGTGGGTAATCCAGGGACGCCTCTATTAGAGACGGCGACTTTTTTAGCTAAATCAATATTATGTGATGACCCTAGTCCGCTTGCCTGTTCTAACTGTATTACCTGTTTAAGAATTGAAAGCGATAATTATCCAGATGTCATCATTCTTGATGGTAGTAAAGCCACAATTAAAAAAGAAGATGTTTTAAATATTGAATCTAGATTTGAGAAAACTGCTTTTGAAACTAAAGGGATCATGATATATGTGGTTCATTTAGTGGAAAATATGACTTTAGAGGCTGTTAACTCTATTCTTAAGTTCTTAGAAGAACCAGAAGGTGAGGTTTACGCTTTCTTGACCACTAACAATTTAAACAATGTCTTACCAACTATTATTTCTAGATGCCAAGTATTAAATCTAAAAAGCATCGATAGACAAACAATTATTGATGAGGCAATTGATTTATCAATTGAAAATGAAGACGCTGAATTATTATCGTACTTTTATAATGACAGTGAACTAATTTTTAATTTCTTAAAAGATAAGGAAGAAAGTGAAAATTATTTCATTTCTAAAAAAGCGATAAAGGGATTATTAGAAACATTAGAAAGTGGCAATGAAAAAGACGCTACTTATTATGTCCAAAAAGAAATAATCCCACTAATTAAAACTAAAGAAGAAATGAGATTTTTTGTAGATCTATTAACGGAAGTATTTGAAGATTTACTAAATCTCAAATGTAATAGAGATATCTATTTAAGAAGTTATGCTACAATATTGACTAGTTTAGTTAATAAACTTCCGCATATTGAGAAATCGCTAACGGAGATTCTTAAACAAAGAAATTTGGTAAATATGAATCTAAATATTTCGTTACAAATTGACCACATTATCTTATATATCGTAAAGGAATAAACATTATGGAAAATACATTTGATTGTTATGTTGGAATTAAGTTCGTTTATGCGAAACATTGCTACTTTTTTGGAGCAAAAAATATAGACTTAAAAATAGGTGATAAAGTCGTAGTTGAAACCACTCATGGACCAGAGCTAGGTGAAGTACAAGTCAAGCCAATTTCTATTGAAGAATATCACTCTCAATTAGAACTTAAACCAGTACTTAGAAAGGCCACTGATGTGGATTTAAAATTACACGAAATTAATCTAAAAGATGCCGAAATTGCCCTAGAAATTTGTAGAAATGAGGTAAAAAAGGCTAATTTAGATATGAATCCACTTTCATGCCAATACACATTAGATAAGAGCAAAGTTATCTTTACTTATGTCGCTGATGAAAGAGTGGATTTCCGTGAACTTTTAAAAGCTCTTGCCAGCAAGCTTCATACCCGTATTGAACTACGTCAAATAGGCTCTAGAGATAAAGCTAAAATGATCGGCGGAATTGGCTTATGTGGCTTACCTCTTTGCTGTGCTTCTTTTGCTTCTGAATTTGACGGCATTTCCATCAATAGAGCGAAGAACCAAATGCTTGCGATTAACATCCCAAAATTATCTGGGCAATGCGGCAAACTCATGTGCTGTTTAAAATATGAAGATGATGCCTATACTGACCTAAAGAAGGAATTTCCAGAAATTGGAACTAAAGTCTTTATTGATAAAGTTCAATATGAAGTCACAAATATTAATGTCATCTCTAAAACTGTAAGAATTGATAATGAAGAAGACACTAAAATCTTATCCTTAAAAGAATTCTTTGAACAAACCCACTATCGCTTAAGAAGAAACGAAAATAGAAATGAAGAGAATTAAGTCTTTTGATAACTCTTATAAAGTCTTATATCTAATTGCTACTCCAATAGGAAACTTAGGAGAATTTTCTCCTCGGGCTATTGAAGTGGTTAATGATTCGGATTTGGTGGCTGCAGAAGATACAAGAAATACCGGCGACTTACTCCATAAATTTAATATTAAAAAACCACTAGTCTCTTTAAGAGAACATAATGAAGTAGAAGCTAGTTTAAATCTTATTAGTCAAATTAAAGGCGGCAAGAAAGTTTGTTATATGTCTGACGCTGGTTATCCAGGAATCTCAGATCCTGGATATATCTTAGTAAAACTATGTTTAGAAAATAATATCGCTGTCTCTACTATTTCCGGTAGCTCGGCCTTTCTAAATGCTTTAGTTAGATCAGGACTAGAAACATCACATTTCTATTTCCACGGCTTTTTATCCGCAAAAGAAAATGAAGCTAAAGAAGAATTAGAAGCTTTGAAAGATAAAAAAGAAACTCTGATTTTCTATGAATCTCCTCATAGAATTATAAAAACCTTAAAACTTCTTTTAGAAGCATTAGGAGATAGAAAAGTATCTTTACAAAGAGAACTCACTAAAATAAATGAAGAAAATATAATAGGTAATTTATCAGAACTAGTTAATCTAGATGAATCCACCTTAAAAGGTGAAATGGTTATTGTTATAGAAGGAAATAAGGAAGAATCTAGTTCAATAAATGATGAAAAAATAATCGAATTTGTGAACTCCTTAGTCACTAAAGGGCTAAGTAAAAAAGACGCAATAGATTTTATTTCTGAAACCTTTGAAATAAGAAAAAATCACATAAAAGATATTATTAAATAATAATTATTCTTGAAATTAGCGAAAGTCTTTTCTATTATTGAAAAGATTTTTTGTAATTAGGAGGAATAATTATGGAATTAAGGAACATCGCAATCATCGCTCACGTTGACCATGGGAAAACTACCTTAGTCGACCAGCTTTTAAAATCCTCCGAAACATTTAGAAGTAATGAAGAATTATCTGATAGAGCCATGGACTCTAATGATATTGAGCGAGAAAGAGGAATTACCATCTTAGCTAAAACTACCTCGATTGTTTATAAAGGCACTAAGATTAATATCTTAGACACTCCAGGTCACGCTGATTTTGGTGGTGAAGTTGAACGTATCATGAATATGGTAGATGGATGTTTGCTTTTAGTTGATGCCTTTGAAGGCACAATGCCTCAAACTAGATTCGTACTTAAAAAGGCGCTTGAGGCCCACGTAAAACCAATTGTGGTTATCAATAAAATTGATAGACCGAATATCAATATCGAACAAACTTTAGATGAAGTATTAACTTTATTTATAGAATTAGGGGCTCCAGATGAGTTTTTGGAATTTAAAACAGTCTACACTTCTGCTTTAAAAGGAACTAGTTCCTTAGATAGCAATCCAGCTAGTCAAGCAGAAGGAATGGATGCAGTCTTACAAACTATTATTGATGAAATTCCTGCTCCTAAAACTGACGCTAATGGGCCACTACAAATGCAAGTCGCTTTACTCGACTATAATGACTTCGTCGGAAGAATTGGTATCGGCACCATTAAAAGAGGAACTATTCACGTTAATGATAACTGCACTGTCTCTAGATTAGATGGAAGCACCACTAACTTTAGAGTCTTAAAACTATTTGGTTTCCAAGGCTTAAAAAGATTAGAAGTAAATGAGGCTAGCGCTGGAGATATTGTCGCGGTTGCCGGACTTACAGATATTAACGTTGGAGAAACTATCTGTGCATTTAACCAAGTTGATCCTCTCCCACTAATTAGATTAGATGAGCCAACTTTACAAATGACGTTTGGTACAAACTCATCTCCATTTTCTGGGAAAGACGGTAAATTATTAACTGCTAGAAAAATCGAAGAAAGATTATATCGAGAAACTCAAAGAGATGTTGCTTTAAGAGTCGAAAGAATTCCAAACACTGAATCCTGGATTGTTTCTGGAAGAGGCGAACTTCATCTTTCTATTTTAATAGAAAATATGAGAAGGGAAGGATTTGAACTCGAAGTAAGTAAACCTCAAGTTATCATTAAAGAAATTGATGGGGTAAAGTGTGAGCCATACGAAGACTTATTAATTGATGTCCCTAATGAATATGTTGGCGATATCATGACCACTATTGGAGAAAGAAGTGGCGAATTAGTCTCTATGGACGCTAAAGAAACAGTCACTATTCTTAAATATGTCATCCCATCTCGTGGTCTATTAGGCTATATGACTAATTTCATGACCTTAACAAAAGGATATGGCATTTTATCTCATACTTATAAAGAATATCGTCCAGTACAAGCTTCTTCTATTGGAGAAAGAAATATTGGCGTTCTAGTTTCAGTAGAAGCCGGACAAGCCACTCCATATGCAATCGAACATACTGAAGAAAGAGGAACAATGTTTATTCTTCCAGGAACTGAAGTATATGAAGGAATGATTGTAGGTGAACACCGCTACGATTTTGATTTAGCAGTTAACGTCACTCAAAAGAAAAATCTTACCAACGTTAGAAGTTCTAATAAAGACAATACAGTGGTTTTAAAATCACCTAGAAAGATGTCACTAGAAGCTTGCTTAGATTATATCAATAGCGACGAGCTAGTGGAGATTACTCCTACTACATTCCGCATGCGTAAAAAAATCTTAAATACCGCAGAAAGAAAGAAGTATGAGGCTCACGTAAAAAGAGCACAAGAAAATGAATAAAATATAAAAAAAGAGGCGCAAATTGCGTCTCTTTTAATATAATAATGCCTAATTACTTTTTGCTTTTGATACGGCCTTTATTGGCGCCTTTGGAGTTATGAACTAACATACTTCCACCTTGGTTTTTAGCCATGACTTTGGAATACTCTAAAGCTTCCTTTTGGGTGTCAAATAATTTGATAGCTTTTTGTCCACCAGCAAACTTCACTTCCCATTTGCCGTCTTCAGGTCTTTTAACAACATGATAGGTTCTTGTCGCTTCCTTTTTTGGCTCAGGTTTTTTAGGGGCAGGTTTAGCAGCTTTTTTAGGAGTCTCTTTCTTTTTGGCTTCTGCTTTTTTTGTGTCAGGAACTGCTTGTTTCACTGCTGGTTTCTTTTCTGGTTTTGCTTTTTTACTAAATAATCCCATAATAGTTTTCTCCTTATTGAATTTATTTACTAAACTTTCGTTTTATTAATAATATACCTACACCAAGTAAACTTAAAGTGCTTAAAATAACGCTGGTAGTGACAACATTTCCTCCACAACCTGAAGAAGTACTACCATTATTTACATGAATAGCACATTTGGCACTGAATTTATTATCACTTGTTTTAACAATTATTTCACATTCACCAACACTATTGGCAGTCACTAATCCGTTACTGTCAACACTAGCAATAGCTTCATTACTACTAGACCAAACAAATGTTGGTCGTTTAGCATCACTAGGATTAACTGTAACTCTAAGTTGCACTCTATCTGATGGCTTTAATGTTTTTTCAGTAACATTTAATGAAATAGATTCTATTTCTGCTCCGCCATTAACTGTGACTGAACAAGTATTAGAATATTCTGTTCCAGAAATAGTGGCTTTAGCAGTAATGGTAGCAGAACCTGCGCCAGCAGCAGTTAAAGTAATGCTAGTTCCAGATGCGCTAGTAGAAGCACTTAAAGAAACAACACTTGAATTACTAGTTGACCAAGTAATTTGTGAATAGTCACTACTAGATGCGCTAATGGTTGTAGTTGCACCAATTTCTAAAGTGGCAGCAGTCTTACTAATAGAAACTGAAGGATCGCTAGGAGTAAGTCCACATGCTGCTCTAGTAGCACTATTAGTATTACCCCAAATCTTACAAGCATATTCAGGGTGATCAATAAATGGATTTCTATTACCTTGACCACTTGAATGTGTTTGAATTACATTATTACGATTAAGTTCAGTTCTTCTAGCTATATCATTAGCACCAGTAAAAGATGTATCAGAAGGAAGATATTGTAAATTCCAAGCAAGCATTTCGCTTAAACAACCCATATGATGGTCATATTCTCCAGTCTTATCGGTTGGAAGAGGATTTTCAATTAATTCTAATGAGGTATCTGCTATAGCAGCATAAAAAATAATTCTAGAAGCCATTCCACGATAATAAGCAACATATTGTCCTGGATCATATGCTAATTCTGAATAGCCTTTTGAACCACGTTCACTATTAATTGCAGTTGAGGCAGGTCTAGTCATATGAGCGTCACCTTCAACTAAATAACCACCTCTTGAATTAGGCCAAACATGTTCTCTATTCCATGTTTTTGCCGCATCCCAACTAGGACCGACTAATTTATTATCATAAAAGCCTACGATTTTCCCTGAACCATTAGGATCAGCGTCACATTTAGAGGCAAATGTTTTCATTCCATCATATCCAACGGTTCTTTTTCTTTTACTGCTATTTAATGAATGGAGAGCTTGTTTTAAGGCGTCTCCTTCAAGTGTATCACTAATTCCACTATAGTAATCTGAAACAGAATCTGCTTGTACTAATTCAAAAGCAGTTACATTAGAATTAGCCTTTAAAGACACAAATAAACCAGCAGTTAAACCAAACATTAATGATAAAGAAATAAATCTCTTAGATTTCATATCAAAAACCTCAATAATAAGTTTATTATAAACCTATTCAAAATATATTAAAAGGAGTGAAATAATCACTCCTCTATATTGATTCAAATGGATATAGTATCAATTAAGCCTTCGTGAATGTTAAGGTATTAGCGATTGTTCCACTAGAGCTATAAAGAGATATGGTGACGTTATTATTATCAACAATCACACCGGTAGTGTTAGTAACAACATCAGATGGATCTGATTTATCTTTATTCCTTGGGAATAAACGATAATTATTAGTGAAGTCAGTATTTTCTCCTTCCTTAAATGTTAATATTAAGGAAGACCCACTACCAGACCATGTAAACGTTAAAGTTTTAGTGTCACCAGGAACTAAAGTTGGAGTGTATCTTTCTCTAACATAAGAACCAGTACCATCGGAATTAAAGATTAAGGTATATTTGAAATAATAACCTGGGGTAGACATATTAACAGTGGTACTATATTCACCGCCAAAAACATCCTCTCCACCATGTTCATCATTCACATAGATTTCGACAACGATATCGCTATCTCCCATAATCGTAGAATATGGGGCATTTGGAAGAACAGTAGTTCCGATTTGTAAGAAGTTAACAGAGTATCCAGTTTTAGTAGAAACCACAAAGTTAACTAAAGATCCTTCTTCAGCACTTTTTGGTAAGGAAGAACCAGAACCAATAACAGAGTCATAACTTAAAGTCTCTAAAGTATCGACATCTTTAATTACATAACTAATGTTGTGATAAACAACTATAGCTGATACATCAGCGGAAATAGTAACATCCCCTGCTGGCATTTTAAATGTATAACCGACGTTACCAGAAGTTGATGGAATTGGACCAGTAACTTCAATTTCTTTATCGCCACTACTGGCAGTGACTTTATTAACTTGATATCCATCATTTGGAATAACTTCTAAAACCACATCACTATTAGCGGCAGCCTGTCCAGATGGTGGATAAATAACAGATATTGTTGCTCCGGTTGGTTGAGTGTAACTAATGTTATATTTTGTTTCTTTTGCGTTAATAGTAATTTGATAAGTGCAAGAAACTTCTTCATCTTTAGAGTTTTTATATTTCACGGTAACATCTTGAGTGCCGGTTTTACTCATATCTGGAGAAGATACTTCAGTAGGAGTAACTTTCTCTTCATATCCAGAAGAATACTTAGCAGTTACCACTCCATCAAAGATGAACTCATCATCCTCTGTCCAAACTAGAGTTTGACCAGACACGGAAATCGAATCTAAAATGATTGATTGTTCTTTCCAATAATCGATAGAAGCTTGAGTAATTTCAAATCTCACTTGTAAATAAGTTTTATCAGTCCATGCAGTCGCATAGCTTGGATCAGTAATTCTGATTTGGCTGAAATAATCATCACTCATCCAATATTGTTGGAAACTTGCGGATGAACTGCCGCTAAAGCCAAGTTTTCTCAAATCTGAAATAAATTTATTCACTGCTTCAACTGCGTGGTTCTTAGTATCAGCATAGATTCTAAAGTACGCTCCATCGGAGGCTCCTTCAGTACCTTTATATAAGATAACCATGTCTTCACTAGTCGCAGAGGCATCATTAAAATTTGCTACTTTAGTATCAGCATCTAAATCAAATTTAGGTAAATATTCACCTGCAAGAGATTTACCAATATAGTCATTTAATAAACCAACAGTGACAATCGTCCCTTTAGTTTTTTGTTTATGTAAGAATTTAAAGGAAGAGATACCATTTGGATATAAATATCCATATTTCATTCCACTTGAGTCTTGTTCTTCAGGAGAATAATATCTCATCTTCACGGAATAAGTATGGATGATATCTTCTTCTTCAACGATCTTTTGATATTCAATTAAACCTGGATTGGAAACTTCATGGAATCCAATGGCTTCTAAAGCAACTCTATAACCACTAGTTAAGTCGCCAGCGAAATAATCTTCCACCATTGCAACATAGAAACCCTCTGAAACACTTTTTCCAGCTTTCCAAGCATAAGACATACCTTCAATAAATGGAGGAATAACACCGTTGAATTCTTCTTTAAATAAATCACTGGTGTCTTTATCCCATTCAGTAGGAGCTACATATGTATAATCTGGATTAATAACATATCCCTCAAGTATTTCGTTATGAGTTTTTTCAATATTAGAAACTTTTAATGTCACATCAGCGGTTGTATGCACTTCTTCAACATCAAAATATGTCACTTCATAAATACCTTGGAATGTAAGAATATCATTTTCAAATTTAGCTGTGATATATTCAGGAGCGGACACTAAAGAAGTATAATCACCAAAAGCAAGATTAGCTAAAATCGCCATAGCCTTCATAGAGGTAGATTTATATAAGCCAAGATCTTCATCATAGATGAATTCTTCTACGATTAAGTGTTCAACCGCTAAAGAATAAACATCACTAACACTTCTATCTACATTAGTGGATTTGAAATAACCTAAGATTAATCCACCAGTAGAGGTTGCAGATTTATTTAATTGGAAATTAACAATGCCTTGTCCTTTTTGTTTGATATAACCTGAATAGAAATAAGTATCAAAATCATCAAACATTACATCATCATTAATGTTGAAATAATTAAAGTCAGCAAATGGTTCACTTTCATTAGCCCATTGGTTATTTAAATGCGCAGAATAATTGTGTCTAGCATTAATGCTATTAATAGCATCCACAAATGTTTCTATATCTCCAGAAGGACCAAGCGGACTAATCACCACATCTTTACTTTGGCTAGCAAATGCAGAGTTATCAAATTCAACAGTGTATCTTCCTAGTCCTGATTGAGTTTCAGTTGGACTAGTGATAACAGAATAAGATGATCCTTTAGTTTCGCTTTCTTTATGAGATGAATCTCTAGAGCACACTCTTGTAGCAGTGCAGCTTAAGTAATCGCTACTCCATTCATAAGTAGGTGTACCCCAGTCATGACCAAGAGGATCTATAGTTATGGATTTAATTTGTTCTCCGAACGCTTCATTAGCAAAAGTAACTTTATAAGTTTTTTCTCCGCTAGTCTCACAACCAGCAGGAGTGATAGTTTCAACAGATTGTTTAGTTTCAGTTTGCACATGAGATCTATCTTTTAAGCAGACTCTTGTAGCGGTGCAATTAGAAAAATCATCGCTCCAAGAATATGTTGGAGTGCCCCAATCATGAACATGTTCAGAAGATCCTCCTGAATCATTACAAGCCACAGTAAGCATCGCTACTGCAATAAGAACGGTTGATAATCTTTTCAATTTCATAATCAAGTCCTCCTGTATATGATAAGTTTATTATATATAAATAGGTCTCATCAAGTTTAAAGATGAGACCATATCGATTATAGTGATGATATCTAGATAATTTCTAAACTTTAGAGAATGTATAAGACGCTGATCTTTCGGAACCGAATGTATAGAATAATGAAACAGTAATTTTATCAGTTGATGAATTATATGACGCTGTATTTGATGATCCAGCAGAATTGAACAAGCGTCTTGTAGTTCCAGTTAACCCTTCAACAGAACCATCCAAACTAAATGTTATAGAAGAACCATCGAAAGTATATGTGAAGAAACAGTAGTTATAATTATCTGTGTAATATTTGTTGTTATCAAAATCAATATACGCTGTGTATGAACTAATTGAAACAGAATAACTACCGCTAAGAGATTGCGGGGTTACTCCACCACTAACTGTAATACTATAAGAAGTTGTTTTGGTAACAGCATCTTCAGTGTAACTTACTGTAACAGTTTGTTCTCCTTCTTCATTCAAATTATATCCACTGAATGTTGCACTAGAAGTGACATTACTAGATGAAGAATCTGAATAATGGGCAGTTACTGTGCCACCAAAACTAAACGTATCACCAACAGTAAATTCAGTTGTTTGTCCAGAAACACTAATAGATGACAAAGTCTTAACTTCTGGTTCATCAGAGCAAGAATAATTAAGAGTGAACGCAGTAAAATATGCATATCCACCATTATTAACAACTTTCACATAATGAGCACCAGAAGGTAACGTTTGGCTAGCAACACCACATGAAGCAGAAATTGTCGTCCATGAAGAATTATCAGAAGACCACATAATATTCATACTTCCAGAATAACTTGTATTTCTGTATGTAAACGCAATGGATTTGAGTGATCTAAAACTAGTAGCTGGTGAAGCAACGCTAAATACTATAGAAGCAGCATCGTTATTAAATCTAGAAATTTCAGACCATTGAGGATTAGATGTATTAGATATCGTAGCGTATGCCTTAATCCCACTCATTTGTAATCCGTTAGATAAAACACAGGAACTACTTTGAATAGATCCACTTTCAACTGTAGATTGATTATTAAAAGTTACAGATAAATTGCTTAAATCTGCCCTAGCTCTTATCAATAAATTGCTAGAACTAATTGGCCTAGCAAAAGCTAGGCCTAACGATATAAGCGTTAACGCTAAAGTGCCATATCCTAAAAATCTTTTATATTTCATAAATAAGCCTCTCCGATATCAAGGAATATTAAATTTTTTAAAATAATTATTCTGCAAAAATTAATAACATAACAGTAATGTCATATTCTGGCATAGTGTATGTCCAAGTAACCATGTCTGATGTATCAAAATCAGCATATTCTGTTGTTTGAACCCAACCAACAACATAACCAGCTTTAACATTAGAAGTAACTAAAGTTAAAGTTTCACCACCCACACATTTTTCAGGTAAGACACATCCTTCTAATAAATACTCAGACAAAACTAATGGTTCTGCAGTTGAGCCATTCCATGCCTCATAACTAACAGAATAACCAGCAGATGGATCGATAACTTTGATTGTGTATTGTTTACTAACAGTAGCACCAGCTAAATCAGTATAAGAAACGGCGACAGTTTGTTCACCAGCAGTGTTCATATCATAGCCAGTAGCAACAGCGCTATCAGTTACAGTTTCACCACTTTCTGATCCATAGTAATAAGCATAAACAACTGGCTTTTCGAATGTATCACCAAGAGAATATTGAGTTTTATAACCATATCCAAAAGCAATGTGATGTAATCCGCTTAAGTTAGCAGAGATTTCAACATCTCCAGCAGGCATCACGAAGGAATAAACACCAGCGGATGGTCCAAAAACAAGAACATCATCTGATCCTTGTTTAACAGAAACACTATTTAATGTGTATCCAGTTGCAACATCAACAGAGAAAGAAACATTTTCACCAGCAGCAGCGGATGACTTGGATGCAGAAATAGCGTATCCAACATCTTCAGATTTGCTGATGTTATATTCACTTGCTCCACCAGGTTCACAAGAATATGTGACAGTAATACTTTTAATACCAAAGTAATATGACGCACTAGTTGGCTTGATAGCTAAATAACGTGCACCAGCAACTTCACTTGTGAATGTATGTGTTTCCTCAGCAGAACTCATTCTGTATTCTAATGTTTGAGATGCGACAGGGGAACCACTTGCAGTCGAGTCGGTATAAATTGCATAGGATGCATCAGCTTGGCTATTGCAGCTTACAATGGTTACAGAAGTGATGCTTTGAAATTGGAACATTGCACCATCCTTGCCGGCAGCAGATTTAACATATACGCCATAGTCACCAGCATCATTTTTCTTAGAATCAAAAATTTCATAATTAAATGGATTATATTGTCCGTAAGAATAGAGGTACATTTCAGTTCCACTTGCGGTTGAACTCTTCCATGAAAGTTCTCTTCCGCTTCCACTTTTTGTACTGCTTGTCGACCATGTAATTGAACCATTTACAACTTCACCTAAGCCACGGACTTTTGAGGATTCATTGCTAAAGCTAATCGCCATAACTGCTGCAGTCGAGACAGCTAAGGTCGATAATGATGCTAATAATAATACTTTTTTACTTTTTTTCGCGTTCATAAGTTAATAACCTCCTTAATTGCGCGCATATACACGAAGTCCGGGCAAATCCCGGAAAATGTATATTTGTTGAAAAGTATATAAAAAAATATTTTTTTGTGTCAATAAAAATAACCTATAAACTAAATAAATATAAGATGTTAATTATTATTAATTAATTTTTAACTGAAAAATGGACATAAAATATTGTATATTCCAATGAATTGAATAATAGCGGCACCTAAAATAAATAGATGAAAATATGTATGAAACCATTTGTTTTTCTTACCTATCGCATAGGCTATTGCACCGATCGTATAGACCACTCCGCCAAGTAAGATAAAGAGAAATACATTAAAGTCTAATACTTGCTTAAATGGATAGAAAAATATAACTGCCCAGCCTTGAATGATATAAATGATATATCCCACTAAGTCACATTTCTTGTTTCCTAATCCTAATATTGTTACTAAAAATCCGCTAATCGCTAAAGACCATTGAATAACAATTAAGGCAGTAGAGATATTGTAGTCAGAGATTTCTCTTAAACAAATAGGTGTGTATGTTCCAGCGACAAATAAATAGATATCGCAATGGTCAATAACGCGACATGCCATGCGTATTTTGCTATTTTGAGGGCTAGAATGATATAAGCTAGAATTCATAAAAACCATGAACATAAAAATAAAATATAGATAAAAAGGATACATATATTTAAAGGTCAAATTATGTTTCACCTGGATAGTAATAAATACCGCTAAAACAATTAAAGAAAAGACTACCCCAGATAAGTGAGTTAAGGAGTTCCATATTTCTTGTTTATGTGTATATTTAGGTAGTGCTCTTTTCATAAGACCACTACTATACACCTTTATTTTGCAAAATCAAAAAAATATGTGGCTAGTTCATCGCTTTTCCATATATTTAAATAAACAAAAACAAGACTTAATCAGCCTTGCTTTGTTCTTTATCATCGTTTTTAAATAACACTTTGATATTTTTATATGGACCAAAGAGAGTTAACGTATCGCCTTTTTTAATCACTGTATCTTTGTTCGCATATATATAATTATCGCCACGCTTGATAATACCAATGGTGATGTTATATCTTTCCTTTAAATTAGAATCAATAATCTTTATTCCATCTAGTTCTTCAGGAACTTCATCAATATAAACTTCCACTAAAGCATTAGAGCCATAGTTATTAATCAAGTTAATCTCATTATATTTTTCATTATCCTTAAATAAGTCATTAGAAACAGATGTCACAAACGCTTGTTTAATATCACCTACTAAACCAAAGACAATAATAACATCGCCTTTTTTAAACATTGTATCTTTAGTGACATCAACAATTCTTTTCCCTCTTTTAATAGAAAGAATATTAACAGAATAATTCTTAGTTAATTCCATTTCACTTAATGGGATATCAAAAGCGAAATAAGGAATGTTGTTTAAGGTAACTTCTGCGATCGCATGCTTACCTTGCATATCTATAATAGTGATGTGGTTGTTATTTCTACTTTTCTTACTAGAATTTAAAGCGATAGCCTCTAAGAATTTTTGGAAGTGCTTATTAATTGGTGGAATCTTTAAAATAATCATTAATAAAAATAAGCCAGAAGTAATATACAAAATAATGAAATACCACTCTGTATAAGTTTGAATAGAGAAATCGATCTCCTTAACATTTACTAGAGTAAAGAAGACGTTAATGATTAATCCCATAAAGGCCACGGAGAAAATATGACCAGTATACATACAAATAGTCGCGATCCTTCTTCTACGGTCATCTCCAGTAATTAATTCACTCTCACTAGTGGTAAATCCAGCAGAGGTAAATAATGAGGCAACTTGGAATTTAATCTTCTTACTTGATAAGCCAGTTAACTTAAAAGCCACGGAAAAGATTTCTATTGCTAATAAATAGAATGCAACAACCGCTAAAATGAGTGCTAAAGCTAACCAAATATTCATACTTTTTCTATTCTACAATTTTACTTTAACATTTGGAAACAGAGTTTCAAATTCTTTTGGAATTGGAGCTTTAAATTTCATCACTTTATTAGTAAATGGATGAGTTAAAACTAGCTCGTAAGCATGTAATCCAAGTCGCTTAATTGGATTAGTCGGATTACCATACTTATCATCTCCAATAACATTATGGCCGATGTCACCTAAATGGACTCTAATTTGATTTTTTCTTCCTGAATCAATATGGACATCCAAAAAAGAATAAGCATCACTTTCGGCGATAACTTTATAGTGAGTGACCGCATATTGTCCGTCTCCTGCTTTTTTAGAAGAATACATCATATTTTGGGCGTTTTTCTTCAAATATGAGGTCAAAGTGCCACTTTTTTTGTCTAATTTGCCGTCCACGATCGCATAATATCCTCTAGAAGAAACTAGATCGTTCCACTTATCTTGAAGGGCGTCTCTAAGCTTTTCATTTTTCGCTACCATTAATACTCCAGAAGTATCTTCATCCAATCTATGAACAACATAAATGCGGTTATGTTTATCCTTTTGCTGAACATAGTCAGTTAACATACGATAGGCTGTCGAACCTTTTTCTTTATCGCTTGCAATTGATAGTAATCCGCTAGGTTTATTGATGACAATTATTTCTTCATTTTCAAAGATGATTGGTAAGTTACTTCTTGTCTTTTTATGGATAGGTGTTTTAGAGATAATCACAACATCTCCCTTGGTTAATTTGAAATTATATTGTGAGATAGGAGCCCCGTCCACTGACACTCGATGATTAGTTAATATAGATTTAACGGAATTTCTAGATTGTCCTTTTAAAGTCTCAAATAAAAATTCTAGGAGCTCACAGTTTTTATTTACCGGATATTCTCTTAAATCTTTATAGTCTTTAGATCGATGTTCAAATCTCTTTTTATTCTTATTCATAAATCTTTCTTTTAATCATTAAAGCATATTCTTTAGCCACATTGATGCCGGTGACTTTTTCAAATTCTTCAAAGAAGGCATTTGAATTAATCTCACATAAGATAGGTTCTCCGCTTTCAAGGAACATAAAATCTATTCCAGCGTATTCAATATCTAACTCTTTAGCGATATAAACCGCTAATTCAAAACACTTATCTCCTTCTTTTAAAGGTCTAGAAGAAGCATTTTCTCCAAAGTTACTTCTAAAGTCAGTTTTATTATATCTGATAAAACCACCAACAACTTTTTTATTAATAATAATTACTCTTGCGGATACTCCATATGAACTACCAACATATTTTTGGAATAATATTGGAGCGCGACAGTGCTCTTTATAAGCTTCAATTAATTCTTCCTTAGATTTAATTAAATAAACTCCTAAACCTAATGAGCCATACACTCTTTTTAAAATTAGAGGCAATCCTAGTTTAGCGATCACATCATCTAAGAATCTAAGATTCTCTTTCTTTAATTCTTGTGAATAAAATAATGGACCAGTAATTGTATCTGGCATTTTAATGCCTCTAGAGGCACATGCAATATTAGTAAGAGCCTTATCGTCACACAATTTGATAAAGTCCGCTTTATTAAATAAACGATATCCAGCTTTTTCTAAGATTCTAGCTAAATAAATGTCCTTATCTAAATAAATAATAAAGTCACACTTAGGTAAATTTATGGATAATTCATTATCTTTAATCATCGCTAAAGTGCCATCATTAACAAAAACATCTAAGGAGATATCTAATTTAGAAAATTCTTCCTTATATCTTTTGATTTTATAGACGTTATGTCCTATTTCTTGATTGGTAATAATGATTCCATTCATACCTAAATAATTATATGTGAATAACACTTTTTATCAAACTTTTTTATTACATTGTAATAATGTAGCAGCCTCAAAACTTTTTTCGCAATTTTTGCGATTTTTCCACTCTGTATATAGTGTAGGGACTTATCATAACTAGACGTAGTTAGATGGTTTCTAATCTTCTAGGTAAGTGAGTAACTTACTGAAGAGAATGTTCTTTGTTGGTCTTGCTTCTATATCTTCGGTAGTCACTTTGGCTACTTAGAAGAAATGTGAAAGGAGGAATGACGTATGGAAACATTACTAATTCTGTACCTATTATGTCTGCTCGTCAGCATGATAAAAGGCCCAACCCGTAAAGGGTAGGCCCCAAACACATCATTAAAGTAAACCATCGCGAGCGAATTGTCAATGTTTAGGATACATTCAAACAAAAAAGAGAATAACTATATAAATATTATTTATTAAGGAGTCAATCTGGTATAAAATTAAAACATCGAAACGTTTGTTTGTTTGTAAAGTCGATGGTTACATCGATTTTGTAATGGAGGTATTTTATGAGAAACACAAATGAATTTAGAACACTTGCAAAAGACGAAATCGCAAAATTAGAGAAAGACGTCTATGGTCGTGATGTTACTCACGAAGAGATCGAAATCGTTTTCATGTCTTATGTCATGGGATATATCAAAGGATTATTCGTCGTTGCTAGAAATACCGAAGGTAGAATTTACGAGATTTCCTCTAATCCAAGTAATGGAAAACTATATATTGATGTCTATAAAAAAGAAGGCAACAAAGTCGTTAGCCTTTAATTAATAGGAGATATCAATTTATGAAAACTGAAAATATCCGTAACGTTGTTATTCTTGGTCACCAAGGAAGCGGTAAAACTTCATTAGTTGAATCTTTAGCCTATGTTGCTAAACTCATTCCTGCTAAAGGTGAAGTTGAAAAGAAAAACACATTATCTGATTACACCCCTGATGAACAAAAAAGAGGTGGATCAATTCAAACCGCTGTTATTCCTTTGGAATATGATGGCTATAAAATTAATTTAATTGATATTCCAGGTAACGATGATTTCATTTCTGAAACTATCGGAGTTACTGGTGTGGTTAAAGGTGCAGTCTTAGTGGTCGATGCCTCGGTAGGTGTCCAAGTTGGCACTATTAAACACTTCAATCAATTAAAGAAAAAAGGTGTTCCAACATTTATCTATGTAAACAAAATGGACAAAGAAGATGTCGAATTCGAATTAGTATTAGAAGAAATTAGAGAAAAATTAGGTAAAGAAGTTATCTCCTTCTGTTACCCACTTGGTCACGATAAAGCTTTTGATGGCTTTGCTAATGCAGTTGACCTTAAAGCTCATATTTATAATGGAAAAGAATGCGTTGATGCGGAAATTTATCCAGATAAGAGAGCGAAAATCTTAGAACTTCATAACACAATTGTGGAAGAAGTTGCCAAAACAAACGATGAATTATTAGAAAAATTCTTTAATGGAGAAGAATTCTCCATGGAAGAAATTAGAGAAGCTTTAAGAGTTGGTGTTCTTAAAGGTGAACTCACTCCTCTTATTGTTGGTAGCGCCACTAAAAATATTGGTGTACAAACATTATTGAAAATGTTTATTAACTACTTACCAAATCCTAACGACCTTAAACCTCTTGAGGCTCATGACGAAGCTGGTAATGACAAAGTTGTTCCAACAGATGTTAATCAACCATTCTCAGCTTATGTCTTTAAAACAGTAGTTGATCCATACGCTGGAACTATTAATTTATTGAAAGTCTGTTCTGGTGTACTTAAAGTGGGAGATGAAGTCTACGTTAATGGCTCTACTCAAAGAGTGAGTATGCTATATCAAATGACTGGCAAAAAACTCGATTCTGTTAATGAGATTATCGCCGGTGATATCGGTGCTGTAACTAGATTAGAAAAAGTGGCTTCTGGAGATACTTTATCTTCTCCTAAATCAGTCACCATCTATAAGCCAGTTAAATACCCAACCGCCGTTATTTTTAAGGCTATTGTTTTAGCTAATAAAAACGATGAATCTAAATTAGGACCAGCCCTTGCTAAGATGCAACTAGAAGATCCAGCTTTAGAAGTTAAACGTAATAATGAAACCAAACAATTATTATTAGGTGGCTTAAGTGATTCTCATATCGCTTACGCTTTAGAAAAATTAAAGAGTGTCTATAAGATTGATCTCACCACCGAAAAGATGAAGATCATTTATAGAGAATCTATAAAAGGTACTGCTGAAGGTGATGGACGTTACGTCAAACAATCTGGCGGTAGCGGATTCTATGGTGTCGTTAAGATGAGATTTGAACCAGCCGAAGAAAATGTTTTTGCGGAAGAAATCTTTGGCGGATCTGTTCCAAAGAACTACTTCCCTGCTGTTGAAAAGGGATTCTTTGAAGCTTTACAAAGTGGCTTACTCGCTGGATTCCCTGTAATTGGTGTTAAAGGCGTATTAGTAGATGGTAAATATCACCCAGTTGATTCTAACGAACAAGCCTTTAAAATGGCGGGTATCTTAGCCTTTAAAGACGCTTACATGAAATGTAAACCAATTATTTTAGAACCAATTATTAAAATTAAAGTCAATGTTGAATCTAAATATACTGGTAACATCCTTTCTGATTTAAATACCAGAAGAGCAAGAATTCAAAATATTGAAGAAAAAGAACACGGCTATCAAGAGATTGAAGCCCTTGTTCCAGAAGCTGAGATTATTGACTATGTTACTCAACTTAAATCCTTAACTCAAGCAAGCGGCTTCTTCAATAGAGAATTTGTTGCTTACGAAGAATTACCTGAATACTTAAAAGACAAAGTAATTCAAGAAAACGCAGTTAAACAACAATAATATCAATCAAATTAAATGCCACTCAACTTAGCGAGTGGCATTTTTAATTCTATTCAAATTTGAAATGTTCTTCTAGCAATAGATTGATATAATCAATCTTTAATTTGCGATACGTATTATAGTCACTTCTATATTTACGAGTAAGTTCAAATCGATAATCATTATATTGTCTAATTAAATGTTCGTGCTCTTTTACTAATGTAATAAAAGCGTTATATTTGTTAAAGGTTTCAGAAGCATATAGCATTACTTTAATAGTAACTCCATAACCCAAAACTTTTTTAGGACCCACAAGAGTAGATACTTCATGTCCTTCTTCATAATTAATCAATTTATAACCTTTAGATTGTAAACGAACCACCACTGCTGATAAATCAGACAAACTTTCAACAGTAACTAAGATATCAACATTACGATTACTTCTTCCGTTTTTATAGGCGGTAGCCCCAATATGAGTAATCGCAACTTTAAAACTCTTCAAATAATATTGAAGATTATTTTTTTCTTCTTTAAAAGTCTCACTCCATCCAACTGGATCAAATCTTAGCATTATTAAGCTCCATCGATGTGATTATCACAAATATTACCGTCATCTGCGACTTTATTAAATTTATTACCACTACTAGAATTAGTAGAAGTATATCCCACTCTACGATTTACATAATCTCTAAATGTTTTAACTTCTTCGACAGTGTTAAATTTCGCCATAAAGAAGCGATCACCCATAACTCCAGATAAGACTTTTGGGTATCGTCCATGGTTGCAAATATTATTTTTAAAAGTTCTTAATACATCTTCATCGCTGTAGAAGTATTCAACGTTATCTCTTCTCGCTCCTGTTGGTAAATAATATTTTGGTTCCATCTTTACTTCAGGGTGATTATCCGCCATAACTTGTCCATATAAATCATAGCAGTCAATCGAATTAGCGAAATTATGCATATCAGGAGAATAACCTCCAGGAGAACGCACATTAATTTCTAGTCCTACAATATCACCAACTTTAAATAAACCTTTTCTTGCTTTAGTGACTCTAAAATATTCAATATGGAAGAATCTCTTTTTAAGCTTAAATGCTTTAATAGTTGCTTTACCAAGTTCAGCAAACTTTTTATCTAAGAATGGGTTGCAGTAATAGAACATATCTCCACCTTCAATAAGGATGTCGCTGATTGAAGGAGGACACTCTAATGATGTAAAGTAAACTGCGTTACTATCACTATCTGCTAATCCATCAAAAGTCACAATATCTCCAGTAACAAATGTTTCACAAATAAATTGGCAATTTGGGTCTTTTTTCTGGTAAAAAGCCTCTAATTCTTCATTATTTTTGATTTTATAGCTCTCTTCAGCACCCACTCCAATATCTGGTTTTACAAATAAAGGATAGCCGTATTTATCAGCAAATTCTTTTAAAGATTCTAAATCACTAACAAGCATATAAGGAGCAACTTTAACTCCTGCTTCTTGAAAGTGTTTCTTCATATAAGATTTTCTTTGATAATCATCTAACTCGCTTGAATGAAGACCGGTGTCAATTGAAAATATATCTCTTAAAATTGAGTCTTTTCTTAACCAATATTCATTATTACTTTCTAAATAATCAATGTGACCATATTTTCTTTCAAAATAACCTACTGCTTCTTTTTCTTCATCGAAGTTATCTAAGTTAGATACTTTATAATACTCAGTTAAAGCCTCTTTTAATGCTGGGTTAAGTTCATCATAAGGTTGATCACCCACTCCAAGCACTCTAAAGCCCGCTTTTTTAAGTCCAACGCAGAATCGATAATATGTTTCTGGAAAATTTGGGGAAATAAAGACAAAATTTTTCATGTGTTTATTATAATCCTCTACTCTCAATTTGTTTAGTTTTAATCATTAAATAATAATTAAAAGATTTTGTTGCTTTAATTTTTATAAGTAATATAATACTTTCGCTGACAAATGTGTCAATCAAAAATATTATGCCAAGAACATTAGAACAAAACGAACAAATTAGATTAGAAAGAATAAATATTATCATGACCAGCGCAATGTATTTATTCGCTACTAAAGGATATGATTCCACTACTTTAGATGAAATAGCTAAAGACTCTGGTTGCTCCCATGGTTTACTCTATCATTACTTTAAAAATAAGAACGGAATTTATGATTATTTAATAGATAATGTGGTTTTCCCAATGATGCATAATTTAGTGAACTCAATTAATTTTAAGCAAAAAGCAAAATTTGTTTTATATGATTTACTAAATGTCATTACAAAAGCTTTAAAATCAGAAGATGATCAATATGCTTGGGCTATTAATTTATTAATTAGTTTAGATTTAAGTATTGTTGAAGGCACTAAATCAACATCTATTTCAAAATCGAAAAATAAAAAAGTGTTCGCCTGGATTAGTTCTACAATAGAAAGAGGACAAACTGAGGGTGATTTCAACAAAGAAAAGAACATTAGAGAAGTAACTGCTTCTTTATTATGTTATATAAAAGGGTTAGCGTATTCTCGTACAAGATTAGGAAATAAAAAATTCATTTGTCCTAATATCCAAATACCGATAAGTATGGTCTACTAATATGTTTAAGAAGTTTTTCAAGATCCTAAAAAGCGTTAGAGAATATAAAAAATACGCGATTATCACGCCTATTTTTATGATTGGAGAAGCAGCCTTAGAATGTGCTATGCCATTTATTATGGGTATTTTTGTTGATGAACTTAAGGCTATGACTGGTCCAGATAGCTTCTTCCATTCTTCAACAAGTATTGGAATTCCAGTCTTTTATATTGCTTTAATGCTCCTTATTATGGCTATTCTTTCACTTTTATGTGGATGGTTTGGTGGTAAAACCGCTTCTATTGCCTCTGTTGGATTAGCATGTAACTTACGTGAAGACTTATATAAAAAATTAAATGATTTCTCGTTTGAGAACATTGATAAATTTTCTACTTCAAGTTTGGTCACTAGAATGACCACGGATATTAATAATGTCCAAATGGCTTTCCAAATGATGATTAGAATTGTCGTTAGAGCCCCATTAATGCTTATTTTCTCTGCAGTTATGACATTTGTTGGCGGAGGATTAATGGGATTTATCTTTGTTGGCTTAGTTCCAATCGTCGGTTTTGGTTTATTCTTAATTATTAAAAACGCGATGCGTATATTTATGTCTGTCTTTAAAAGATATGACAATCTCAATCAATCTGTCCAAGAAAATGTTTCTGGTATTAGAGTGGTTAAATCTTATGTTAGAGAAGACTACGAAAAACAAAAATTCACTAAGGCAAGTGATGCGATTACCACTGACTTTGTCAAAGCGGAAAAGATTGTTGCTCTAAATAACCCATTAATGAATACATCAATTCATTTAAGCAATATCTTAATTCTTGGTTTAGGATCTTATTTAATCTATAGAACTTCAAAAGGATTTAATGGAGTAGACTTCTATGGTGGAGTTCTCACTCTAGGTGATTTAAGCGCGTTAATTACTTACGGCATTCAAATCTTAATGTCCTTAATGATGATTTCAATGATCATGGTCATGCTTGCTATGTCAATTGAATCTATCAAACGTATTTCTGAAGTGCTAGACGAAGAACCTACTATTGAAAACGGTGCTTCTCCTATAATGAAAGTAGATAACGGAGAAGTTATCTTTGATAAAGTCAATTTTAAATATCGTAAAGACAGTGATAGACAAGCATTAACCAATATTAACTTAGATATTAAATCAGGCCAATTTATTGGTATTTTAGGCTCTACTGGTAGCGGTAAAACTTCTGTAGTAAATTTAATTTCTAGATTATATGACGTTAGTGATGGCTCAGTTAAAGTTGCTGGTCATGACGTAAAAGAATATGACTTAGAAACTTTAAGAAATAATGTCGCAGTTGTTTTACAAAAGAATGTTCTATTTAGCGGCACAATTGAAAGTAACCTCAAATGGGGTAATTTAAACGCTAGCGAAGAAGAAATGCTTAACGCTTGTAAAATTGCTCAAGCTTTAGAAATTGTTAACGCTAAACCAGAAGGATTAAAGTCTCGCGTTGAACAAGGCGGAGCTAACTTCTCAGGCGGACAGAAACAAAGACTCTGTATTGCTAGAGCAATCTTAAAAAAACCAAAAATTATGATTTTAGATGACTCAACTTCAGCGGTTGACACTAAAACCGATAGATTAATTAGAAAAGGATTAAAAGAAGATCTCCCAGAGATGACTAAAATCGTCATTGCTCAAAGAATATCTTCTATTGAAGATGCTGATCAAATTATCATTATGGATAACGGTAGAGTTAACGCCATTGGAACTCATGATGAACTCTTAAAGAATAACCACATCTATCAAGAAGTCTATTACACCCAAAATAGAGTAGGGGGTGATAAATAATGCCACCTGTTCGTATGAAAGAAAGAGGAAGAGCGAAAAAAGGCACTTTGAAGAATCTTTTAAAGTTGCTCTTTAAGCTTTACCCTGCTCAACTAATTATTTCTTTAATTTGTTTAATCTTTAATGTTGCTGGAAACTTATGTAGCTCTATTTTTGCTGCTTTAATCACTACTGCTTTAACCGCTGCTGGAGCGTTTGGATATAATCCATTTGTCGATGTTTATTCTGTTAGAAGTATTTTTGGCTTCTCTATGAATACAAACGTTAGCTACTTATTAATCATCTTAGGCTGTATTTACGTTGTTGGTATTTTTGCAGCATGGACATGGAATAGAACTATGGCCATTGTCACCCAAAAATTCCTTAACTATTATCGAAAAGCTATGTTCTCCCATATGGAAGACTTACCAATTAAATATTTCGACACTCACGCTCATGGAGCGATTATGTCTTTATACACTAATGATATCGATACCATTAGACAATTTATCTCTCAAGCTTTACCAAGCTTAATTCAAACTGGATTAACCACCATCTTTGTTTTTACCACAATGTTAATCGCCTCTGTTTGGATGACTTTAGTCATTATAGGCGGCTTTATTATCATGTTATTTGTAGTAAAGATTATTGGAGGTAATGCCTCTAAATACTTTATTAAACAACAAGCCTCATTAGCTAAAGTTGAAGGTATGATTGAAGAATCAATTAACGGCTTAAAAGTTATCAAAGTATTCTGTCATGAAGAAAAGAGCAATGAAGAATTTAAAGAACTAAATGAAGAATTTAGATATAACTCCACTCAGGCTAATATACACGGCAATATCATGATGCCTATCATGGCGAATATCGGTAACTTCTTATACATTTTATGTGGTGTTATGGCAGCTTTAATATTTGTCTTTGGCTGGGAAAACTTATCCCTATCTGGCTGGACATCATTTACTGGGAAACAAGGTGCCGCCTTATTTGCGGGTATGATTGCCTTATTCTTAATGCAAAGTAGAGTGTTTGCTAATAACGTGAACCAATTCTCTCAACAAATAACTTTCATCGTTATGGGTATGGCGGGAGCCTCTAGATGTTTAGAACTCATGGAAGAAGAGAAAGAAAAAGATGAGGGCTATGTCTATTTATGTAACATTATTAGACACGAAGATGGTACCTTTGAAGAAACTAGTGAACACACCCATGACTATGCTTGGAAATATCGTCATAAAGACGGAAGTTTAGAGTACCGCGAACTTAAAGGCGATATCTTACTTGATAATGTTGATTTCTCTTATGACGGCAAGAAGCTTGTTTTACAAGGGATTAATATTTATGCTCATCCAGGTCAACAAATCGCTTTAGTTGGCGCTACTGGAGCCGGAAAAACCACGATTACTAACTTAATCAATAGATTCTACGATTTAGCGGACGGCAAAGTCCGATATGACGGAATTAATATCAACAAGATTAAAAAGGCCGATTTAAGAAAGTCGTTAGGTATTGTTTTACAAGACACTAACTTATTTACTGGTACAGTAATGGAAAATATCCGTTACGGCCGATTAGAGGCAAGTGATGAAGAATGTATCAAAGCCGCCAAAATCGCTAACGCACACGACTTTATTATGCGTTTACCAGATGGATATAACACAATGCTAACAGGAGACGGAGCAAACTTATCTCAAGGTCAAAGACAATTACTTTCTATTGCTCGAGCAGCAGTTGCAGACGCTCCAGTCATGATTTTAGACGAAGCTACTTCTTCTATTGATACTAGAACCGAAAAGATTGTCCAAAAAGGTATGGATCAATTAATGGAAGGTAGAACCGTCTTTGTCATCGCTCATAGATTATCTACAGTTCAAAATTCTGATGCGATTATGGTCTTAGACCACGGCAAAATTATTGAACGTGGTAGCCACGATGATTTAATCAAACAAAAAGGTGTATATTATAAGCTATACACCGGTGCATTTGAATTAGAATAGGAGAAAAAGAAAACGCTTCAAAGGAAGCGTTCTTTTTTTATTCAATTGAGAATAAGTAATCGTAAACGTCTTGTCCTCCATCCATCACACCACATTCAAGATGTGGGAAGGATTCGGACAACATTTCTTGAAGTGATTCTTTTTCTTCTTCAGAAACGTTTTTGCCGCACAAGATGATCAATACTTCTTTCTCATCAATATCTTTAACTTTTCCAATTAAAGATTTAAGAGCTTCAAGTTTCTCTTTGTTACTCACTAAGAGTTTGCCGTCTAGTATACCAATATAATCACCTTTTTTGATTTCTACCTTGTTAACAGTTGTGTTTCTAATAGAGGTGGTTATTTCTCCACTACTGACACGGTCAATTGCTTCTTTAAAGTTACCAACAATGATTGTTAAGTCATCACTAGAATAATCAAGCATTGTTAAGGCGCTATAACATTGAGGAATGGTTGTAGAACAAATTACTTCTACGTGGCTTCCTTTATATAAGGCAGCAGCTTGTTTAGCGGCCATAATAATGTTCTTGTTATTTGGGAAGACAATGATGTTTTCGGCATCTAATGATTTAAAGGCTTTAATAAAGTCTTCAGTAGATGGGTTCATGGATTGTCCACCATCGATAATGGCATCGACACCAAATTCAGTAAATTGTTGTTTAATGCCGTCTCCGGTAGCAACAGCGACGACCGCATATTTTTTATGCTCTTTAAGTCTTTCGGCTTCAAGTTCCGTATCACCAATTTGTTCATTGTGTTGAAGAGCCATATTTTCAATCTTAATAGTGAGGAATTCACCAAACTTACGCATATGGTCTAAAACTTTTCCTGGATCTTTAGTGTGAACGTGAACTTTGACCACACTATCATCACACAAAGCAACAATTGAATCACCTTTAATGTCATCTCCATTTAAGATATCAATGACTTCTTGAATATCGAAATTTTCAATATCAACTTTGGAGTTTTGAAGTCTTAAAATGAACTCAGTACAATAACCAAATTTAAGTTCATCATCTGGTCTAAAAGCGGAGAAATCAACTGTGGAAGAAGTTTCTACACTAGTGTCAGATTTACTCTCTTCAATAAAAGATAAATCAACCTCTTCGCCTTCTAAAAATTTAATCATTCCTTCAACGATTCTCACATACCCTGCTCCACCAGAATCAATGACACCTGCTTCTTTTAAAACAGGAAGTAAATTTATAGTATTTGCTAAACTTTGAGAGGCTTTTTGCAGGTGAAAATGATAAAAATCATTAATTGTACTGCTAAAGTCGATATGTTCAGCGGTGTATTCAGTAGCTTCTCTAAAGACAGTTAAAATTGTGCCTTCTACCGGAGTCACAACCGCACCATAAGCTTGTTTAACACCAAGCTCATATGCTCTAACTAAATCAATAGCAGTAGCCTCTTCTTTATCTTGGAGGCCTTTACAAATACCTCTAAAGATTTGACTTAAAATAACGCCAGAATTTCCTCTAGCTCCGAGTAGCATTCCACTACTCATTGGTTTGCAAATGTCAGAGAGTTTATCAGAATTAACACCTTTAGCAGATGACACGCCTCCTTCAATGGTGTGACACATATTAGTGCCAGTATCACCATCAGGGACAGGGAAAACGTTTAAGTTATTAACTTCTTCGATATTATCTCTTAGGCATTTAGCCCCTGAAACCACTAGCGATTTAAATGTTTTTCCGTTTAATGTTTTAGTGATCATTTTAATTATTCACCAACAACTTCAACTTTCTTACCAAAGAAATAAACGCCAACAGTTCCTTTACCAGTAGTACCACCAATGATTGGTCCCATAGGAACAACATTAACTTCTTTGAATTTCACTCCGCTTTTTAAGTTAGCGACTAATAATTCAACATCTTCTGGTTTACATTCAGCTTCAGAAACCCAGCAAACACTATTTTCAGGATCAACAGCAAGTTCTTTAGCCATTTCTACAATTCTTAATAAGGCATTTCTTCTACCTTTTTGTTTTTCAATCGCGTAGTTATTACCTTTGGCATCACTAATTAGCATTGGTTTAACACCAAATAAGTTACCAAAGAAAGCTTTAGAAGCTTTAACTCTACCAGCGTTCTTTAAAGTGGTTAAGTTTTCCACAGTAGCGATTTGGTTATATTCAAGTTTATGTTCTTCTAACCATGCAGCGGTTTCTTCTAAGCTCTTGCCAGCTTTTCTCATTTCATCAGCCTTTAAAAGCATCATGCCTTGACCCATACAGGAATTTAGTGGGTCAACGATAACCACTTTTCTTCCTGGGTATTGTTTTTCGTATTTAGAAACTAATCTAGTAGCGAGTTGAACTGAAGCACTTAAAGCAGAGCTACAGGAGATATATAAAACATCTTCTCCGGCTTTTAAATGACATCCGAAGACTTCATCATATTCTTGTTCACTAACTTGGCTAGTAAAGACTCTAGTTCCACTAGCGAGCATATCAAAGTATTCTTTATGAGTAATGCCTTCTTGCCAGTCTAAGGAAGCCCATACTTCATGTTCTTTCTTATCTTTTGAGGTCCATGAGACTCTCATTCTTGCATAATCAATATCATGTTCTTTTCTTAATTCAGGTGTGAGATCACAAGTTGAATCTCCAATAATTGCAAATTTTGACATTTTATGTCCTCCTATTTTCACAACATGATTAGTTATATATAAATATAAGGAATATATCAATAGACAATAATTAGCATTTGCCTATTAAACGACATTTATAGTAAAATGCCTAGTATGGAAGATTTAAGAATTAAAAAAACTAAGCGTGCAATAGAAAACGCAATGATGGAGTTAATTGAACTCAAAGGTTACTCTAAAGTGAAGCTAATTGATATCGCTAATAGGGCTCAAGTTAATAGGAATACTATTTATCTTCATTATGAATCCAAGGAAGATATCGCTCTCTCCATTTTAAAAAGCTCATATGGAGAAAATACATTTACTAGTGACATTGATTCTTTATTCGAAAGAAGGATTCATAAGTCTGATTTATATAGTTTCTTTGAAAAGTTAATGAATAAGGTCGATGAAAATATCGAACTATATCGTATCTTTTTAACCGATAATAGTCTTAGCGGTTATTCCATCAATATCATCTCCACAATTCAAACTCATTTGAAGAAATATCTAGTAGATTCCCCGAACAACACGAATCGAATCATCTATATTCTATCCGGGATATATGGAGTAATTTCTAGATGGGTAATCTACGCAAAAGGAAGTAAGGTAGACATCGTTAAAGAATTAACTGATCTCACTTATTCAAATATCTTCAAATTAGAACTTAAAAGATAATAATCTCACAGAAAAGTGAGATTTTTTATTACTTTGTAATAACTAAATTAGCTAAAACTTTTTTTCGCAATTTTTGCGTTTTTTTCACTCTGTATATAGTGTAGGGACTTATCATAACTGACAGCAGTTAGAGGGTTTCTACTCTTCTAGGTTGATCTAGTATTGACTTAAGAAAATGTTCTTTGATGGCTTCTATTATATCTTAGGAAGATACAATGTATCGACTAGGAGAAATGTGGAAGGGAGGTTAATAATGGAATACGTTATTATTCTGGCCCTATTATCTATGCTGGCTGCCATAATAAAAGGCCTATCTAGGTAGGCCCAAACCACATCATTAAAGTAAACCATCGCCAGCAAATTGTCAATAACTCAATAAAAACTCCCAACTAATATGCTGGGAGTTAAATTGACTAATATTATTTACCAACTGCGAGCTTCACACATTCATAAGCGCCGTTATAATGGCCTTGTTTTTTAAGTTCATCTATACGGTCACATAAATGTGGAATGAGTTCTTTATCGCTAATGACACGGTCAAGCATCTCATTAGCCTCTTTTTTAGTAGGACATTCTGGAGTGGAATCTCCATTTTCTTGTCCGTTAACCGCACCATAGACTTCATGGCCACCGATGTGACGCATAAAGAGCTTAGGAATTGGATAATAGGCTAATTCAGATGGTTTAGTGACTAATAAGTCAGTAACTGGCATCAATAAGTTTGTGGAATACACAGCTTCAAAGATATCTTTGTTATAAATACAGTAGATACCTTCGGCATCGCCTTCTTTAATCTCTTTCACTAATTCTTTTAATTTAGAGTATTCATTAAAGAAGTTTTTGGTTTCTACATTGACCTTTTTAATCATCTTTTCATAGACGTTTAAGTGATCACCAAAGTTAATAAATAAGGCCACTTTCTTTTCTTTAACATAAGGTAAGAGGTGCTTCACCATGGATAAGAACATATCAAATCCGGCACCGGCTCCACCTACTGTCATAAGGATTCTAAGTGGTTTATTATTAGCGATTCTAGCTTTTCTACGCTTATTATCGCCTTCTAGATCCACTAAAAGTTCATGGTCAATAAAACAGCCCACCATCTTAAGTTTGTCTTCAGGAATGCCCTCTAATGGCTTTTTATCAAAGCCTCTAAGAGTCTTATATCCAAAATAGGCAAATGGGGTTTGAACAGTATGGATTGCTCCTTCAGATAAATGTAAACCCATTGGCCAGTTATCAGGAATGGCGTTAACAACGTGAGTCATACCTGCGTGAATCGCTCCTTGAGAAGGCCAAACGTGAGTGGCGATATAAGGAATATCCTTTGGGATATTTCTAAATATAGGGACTAAAAGTTCACTATTAGCCTGGTCTTTCGCGTTATAACTTATCTTTTTGAAACCTTCAGAGTTAAGTGGTTCCCACACTAACTTATTAAAGAGCTTAGATTTTTGAGAGATACGGCTCGCTAAAGAATACATATCATTTTGTTTTCTAATCATTTTTGAGCCAGTAGCATCAAAACTCGCTAAGTCTAACCAATAAGGTTTATAGCCAAGCGCTTTTGCCGCGCTAGCCATGGCGATAGAAATACGGTAATGACCAAATCCCATTCTGATATTACCCACAATAAGGGCCTTCTTATCAAATGGTTGATTCTCTTCACCAAAGACAATATTGGAAGCACCAATAAAATCTAAAGTAGGGATTTCTTTAAAGGCAATTTTATAGTCTTTATTAGAATCATCTCCATAAGACTTAATAAATTTCTTTTTGCTTTTATAAGCTTTTTTGACAACCTTTTTAGGTTGAGGATTGTTAAAAATTGAACTTGTTTTACTCATGTAACACTCCTTTTTTGGTGTTATACACCATATGATGGATTTCGCCATCTAATTCATATTCGATAGCGATTTTCTTTTTATTTAAACGGTTAACATTAATGACTTTTCCGTTTTTAAATAGGCGTAAAGCCTCTTCTAAGATTTCTTTTTTCTTATCATCATAAGTCGCGATATCGTCGCTAGTCATAAGGACACTACCAAATAAAGCGTTAATCTTAGTTAAGGCATATCTTTGTTTATTTGAAAGTTTGATGTTATCGTCTCTAAGAAGGAAGACATCTGGGTCATTACCAAATAAACGTTGATCAAAGATATGACGATATATCGTATTTTGAAGAGTAACTTTTGTGGAGATTCTTTCTCTATGGAACATTCTCATAAAAGCGACATCATCAAAAATTAAAGAGACGTCTGGTCCGATTCTTAAATAATCAAAGTTCTTATAAGAATTAATGATATTTGCCCCACACCCTAAGATTAATTTATCTTTTAAAGTGTCTCTTAATAATTTATAGGCATCTAATTGATTTTGACATCTACTCTTTCCCTTACAAGGGATTAAGCTAGATGCATATAAGAAATCTAATTTAAAGAATTCAAAGCCCATATCCATATAATGCTTTAAGCATTTTTTGATATATTCTCTAGCTTTAGGATTATAAATATCTAAAGAATAAAATCCAGACCAGTTACCACCAGTTTTTATTGGTTTACCTTTAGAGTCTTTCACTAACCAATCCTGATGTTCTTTAAAGATTTTAGATTTAGTCTCAACCGCAAAAGGAGCGAGCCAGATACCAGGCTTAAATCCTTTTTCTTTAATTCTATTAACGATAGGTTCTAATCCATTAGGAAATTTAGTTTTATCAACTTCTAACCAATCCCCAACATATGTTTCATAGCCATCATCAATCTGGAAGACGTTAAATCTATTATCTAAAGCGTCTAAATCTCTTAATATGATTTCTTCATTGATGTTTTGATAATAGTTATACCAAGATGTATAACCAAAGATTTTTTCTTTATTTAAAAGTGGGAAATCCTCATTAAATTCTTCTATCCCCTCTTCATAAGAATTAAAGAAACGATAATCAAAGATTGTGACCTCTTCGCCTTCTTTAACTTCAATCCCTTTAACGTCAGAGATAAGTTTTAGACATCTTTGGTCTTTAAAAACTTCAATGATCAAATATGCGGTCTCATAGTTTAAAGAATATAAGAATGATTCATATTTACCTTTACAGTAGAAAATATCATAGCCATGACTTTTTCTAATAGAATATCGATAAAAAGAAGAATCTCCATATTTATCCATCGCAAACATATGAGTAATGATATGCGGGGACTTTTTAATGTTTCTTTCTCTTTTAGATAAATAAAATTCTGCAGTGTCAGTCCAAGATTGATATCCATTTAAGAAATATTTATCTTTATGATTTACAAAAAAGGCAATCTTGTGGTCCGCTTTTAATAGAGTCAAATCTTTTTTAGCTTTAATTTTTACTACGTGACGAGCGTGATGATGAGTTGAAAAGACTTCCATGTCAGAGTTTGACACGGAAGTTTTCAACTTCTTATTATTTTTTAAATAATAAATATGCATGTTATTATTCTTTTTGACTTTCGATGGCCTTTAAGAATTCGGCATCTTCTTCTTTAGCAATAGTCTTCATGACTTTCTTTTCTCTATAGAACATGAGGATGACAGCGCCTAATACACAGAAGGCCACTGCAACAATCGCTGCAATTAACATACCAGTTTTGGATGGGTAGATGTTATTTGGATCATCTGGTTTAACAATACCGCCAATGAAAGAAATAGAAGTGAATAAAAGCATTGCTACAGATTGTCCAAGTTTCATCGCAAATGTACGAGCAGCAAAGAACATACCCTCTCTATTTTGTCCAGTCGTCTTAGCTTCAGCTTCGGCAACATCGGCGATAATTGATTGAGGAATAATACCAAGTAGGGCCATTGGTAAGGAGGATAAAAGCATAATTACAACGCCAAATACCCAGCTAAGAATATTTGCTTCTCCTTCTCCAGGAAGTAAACCTGGAATTGAACTAATCGCGGTAATCGCGTAGCAAATTGCTAAGCCTAAGAAACCAGCAATAACAAGTTTCTTTTTACCCCATTTCTTCACGAACTTAGTAACAAACGGATAGAACACCGCCGCTAAGATGGACATACCACCCATAAAGACAATAACTAGTCCCGCATCAAAACCCATTGAGACTTTTACGAAGAATGGTAATCCGGTTTGGAACATTGTTAATCCAACCCAGTACATAACATCACTACCAGCGAAGACTCTAAATTCTTTGTTCTTAAAGGTAGCTGTTAGTGATCTAAACATATTTTCATTAGATGGTTTTGGATCAATAAATTCAGTTTCTTTAAGTTTGAAAGCTGGTAAAAGCATCATCACTGCAGCAATAACCGCTAAAATGATGAAACAAATTCTAAAGCTCCAAGCATATGCTCCTTCAGGAGACATTCCGGCTTTAAGAAGTAATCCTGTAAATAATTTTGGTGAATAGGCATCTTTGCCTTCAGTGACACCAATTTTGCCACTTGCACCAGCAAGGACAAATGGTAAATAAGCAAATAGAGTACCAAATAAATAAGTGAATGAAATAGAAGTAGAAATAAACATTCTATCTTCTTGGTTTTGACCAAATTCGGAAATTAAGGAATTGTAAGGGGTGCAATACATTGTCATAAATAAATAGAATAAGACAATCATAATGGAGACCCATAAAATGTTGGCCCAGCTACCAGTACCAAAGTCGATACAGAATAATAAGACTGTAACAACGGCAAATGGAATAGCGGCTACTTGCATAAACGGAATTCTTCTTCCGCGTTTATTTGTGCTTCTATCACTTAAAGAAGCAATAAGTGGATCAGTCACAGCGTCAAATAAACGGCTTAACGCAGTAATTAATCCGATGATGGTTAAAAATCCTCCAATAACCAACCCGCTTGTAATGTACATGGTTGCCCCAGCATTAACATCGCCACCGGTTGGAATGAAGAAGGTAACTAACCAAGCTGAGATGATTCCACCTAAAAGTGACCAACCGAATTGGCCAAGCGAGAAGATGATCATCTGCTTTTTTGTTAATCTTTTTTTCATGATGAATATCCGTGCGCTCAGTCTAATGTCACGCACTCTCCTTTTTTATTTAACTCGCTTAGACTACGAGTTTTTAACTGTGGCTAAAAATACATTAATCAAACATTTGATTTCATTTGTTTTCACTATCTTTTCATCTTGAGGAAGTATTCCTTTAGAGCAAGATAGCTTTTTACATAGCTCAATTAATGCATGAGTGGAAGTGAAATAGAATAATTCTAAGTCACTCACTTTCTTTACACTTTTATCCTTAATTCCAGTGTAATAACTAGAAAAATAAACATTTTTAAATTTGTCTAGTTCTTCTTCATAATCCTGAAGCATAGAACTATCTTCATTCATCATATAAATATCAAATTCTTTGATAAATTTGAAAAATTCAGGTCTATTAATAAATACTTCTAAGAAAGTGTTATAAAAACTTTTAAGCATCTCATATCCAGACTTAGAGGTATCAACTTTAAAATAATCAGTAAAAACAACATTTTGAAGTTGCATAACAGCTTCGGTGACAATACTTGTCTTTTTACCAAAATAACGATAAATAGTCATCTCCCCGACACCGGCTTCACTAGCGATATCCTTGATGGTGACTTTATCAATACTTTCAGATAAGAAAAGCTTAATCGCTGTATCGACTAAAAAATTCTTTTTAACGTCTTTTAACTTCATAAATGGTAGTTAGACTATCAAAACGATATTAAACCTACCATTATCTTATTCTATGTCTTTTTATCATGCAACAACTTTTTTAAACAAAAAGAAAAGACCCTATTAATAGGTCCTATTAAAATTATAAATTTTACCAAGGCATGGTTATAAAGTGATATATGGTTTCCATATAAACAATAACAACCATGGCAATACCCATTAAAGGCACTAAAATATCAACTGGTCCCTCTTTATGAGTACGAGTATAGGAATATAGGAAGATAAATGGTATTACTAAGACCATAGAAATCACTTCTCCAATTGAACAGTTGGTTAATCTAACCAATACTCCAATTGTTCCTTCGTGGCCATAAACAGAATAAAAGATTGCAAAAATAATCACTTCAATAATAGCGAATACCACGATTAAAAATGTTAGCCACACTGAGAATGAGAATGAATTTCTATTGGTGGTTAAGAAATGTTTATATTCGTCTTGAGTAAGACCAACTTTATTAATAAAGAAATTTTTTCTTTGTTTAAGAGCCAAGGACATTAACGCAAAGATTGCAAAGACGATTGGTGATTTAGTTAACAAAAATGGAAAAATCGCAAATGGGAGACTAATCGTAGCAAAGTTGTTCAATGTTTTTAAAATATAAGCAGTGATAACATAGGCAATTGGAATAGCAACCATTGCTCTAAAAAGATAAATCTTTTTCCCTTTAAAGTGTTTCGCAGGAACAAAGTTAACAAAGAAATGGAACAAAGAGAATATAAACAAATCAGTAAAGACATTGGCTCTAGTAATAAAGCCCATGGAATTTAACACTACATTAGCGTTTTCTTTATTGCCAAACATACCCACTAAATAGCGGTAATAAAAAATATTTAAGGCAATTACCAAAGCACCAAAAATCGCTCCATAGGTCATCACCAATTTTTTATAAGTTTTTTGTCCAGATAAGGCTACTCCGAAAGAAGCAATAATAAATAAAGGGGTCGCTAAAGAAGAAATTAGTCCAACAATAGTTGGTCCAGCAGGGCCTTCACCCAAAACATGCCAATAACTGATTTTATCAAACAAATCGTGAAGGACAAGTAATTGCCCAATCGCAAAAAACATCCAAGCTAAAATTCTTAAATATCGATAAGACAAAGGTCCACGATATTTCATATCAACTGGATTAGTGACTTTCTCTTTAATCTTTTTGAAAATTTTTTGTTTTTTGGTTAATACTATTTCAGGAGCTTGTTCTTGAGTTTCTACTTGAACTTGTTCCTTTGATTGTTCTTGTAATTGTTCTTTCATACTTTCCATATTATATCACTTTATATATAAAAAATACCCATTAAATCAAAATATTTATATTTTGTCTCTGAATATTTTTTCGCAATAGCAATGCCGCAAATAAATTAGATTGTTTCTTCTAAGATTTCTATTTCAAATGGTTCACTAGAGACTCTAGTAACTGTAATAATAGAGTTCTTATATTTTATAGATTTTGAATAGAAATATTGTTTATCAAAAAACTTAATGTTGTTAAAAGGTAAAGAAGGAACTTTATCCATAGAAGATTTCATTCCAAAGCCCATACACTTTAAAAGTGATTCTTTATTAGTCCAAATCATAAAGAATGTTTCATCATCATGAATTAAATTCTTTTCATCTTTAGAAGCAATAAATTCTTTAAAGTCGATATCTACTGGTCTAATTACTTCTAGATCCACTCCCACATCTTTATTAGAAGTTGCTAAACAGACAATTCCTTTAGAGTGGGAGATATTAAAATGTTTACCTTTTGCTAAAGGTTTACCTCTACTAGAGAAAGTGCATTTACCAATATATTTATTTCTCAATATATTAGCGACCGCTCTTTCTTTTTTGTTCTCTGTTCTTAAATATTTTAAAGAATCAGCCTCGTCCTTTACAGATAGCAAAGGATTATTTAAAAGATCATCAAGTTTATATGGCTTGGAGTCCACAATTCTAAGTAATACTTTTTCCATATAGAAATCATAATCTAAATTAGATTTTAGTTCAATAAATTGACTAAAAAATGTAAGATAAACTCCATGAAATATTTTCTAGCAGTCTATAAAGGTATCTTAGCGGGTCTAGCCATTGGATTAGGTGGATTTTTATTTACCCTAATGACATTTGCCTTACCTAATGAACTTGGAAAAATCTTAGGAGCATTACTCTTCCCTATTGGATTAAGTATTGTTTGTATATTTAAGTTATTTCTATTCACTGGAAAAATTGGTTTAGCTTTTGAATCAAAGCAAACTAAAGACTTTTATATCAATCTCCCACTTATGTATATCGGTAACATTATCGGCTCATTAATCTTAGGTTATATTTGCTATGCAATATTTAGAAACACTGATTTATTTTTAAGAATAAGTAGTATCGCTACCAATAAAACTAATTTTGACGCTGGATATGAATATTATCTAATGCTCATTGTTAAATCATTAATCACTGGATTATGTGTTTATTTAGCCGTTAAATCCTATGGACTTATTAAAAATAAGATAGTGGGTGTCTCCCTAATCTTTGTCTTTATTTTTATTTTTGTATATATAGGCGGAGACCACTGTATCGCTAATATGTATTATTTTAGTTTTGCTAATCAGTGGACTGGCTACGCTTTCTTAAATATTGTTTTAGCCACAATTTGTAACTCTATAGGAACTATTCCAGGAGTGTTGCTATTTAAATTATTTAAAAAATAACTTTTATATAAGCTAGAATTATTGCCCTTAGACTTATTCAAGGTATATAGTAATTACGATGAAAAATAAGATTTTATCGATATTATTTGTGTCCACTCTTCTTTTGTGTGGCTGTAACAATGAACCAAGTGTAACTCCACCAAGTGAGAATTATTTTACTGTTACTTATCTCGCTAACGGGGGAAGTGGAAATACTTTTTCCGAATTAGTAAAAGAGAATACTGAATATACTATTAAAGATTTTATGTATGAAGCACCAGTTGATAAAGAATTCAATAGCTGGGTTATAGATAATAAAGTCTATGCTCCAAAAGAAAAAATCACGATTATAAAAGATATTGATATCATTGCCACTTATAAAGATAAAAGTGAAACTGAAAAAACCTATACTGTGACATTTAATCCAGGAAAAGGAAGTGGCTATATGGCCCCAATCGTGGTAGAAGAAGGATTTTCAATTCAACTACCAGTTTCCACGTTCACTCCTCCTTTAGGAGAAGTCTTCTATCGTTGGGGAGATGAGGTTACTACTTATAAAGAAAAAGCCTATGTCACAATAAATGAAGATACAGAGTTTACAGCCTACTATATCAATAACGGCAAAGATATCTATACAGTCTCATTTAACTCTAATGGAGGAAGTGGCGTCATGGAATCAGTCGAGGTAGAAGAAGGATTATACACTCTTCCTGACTGTACATTTACCGCTCCTAATAATAAGACTTTTGACTATTGGTCAGTTTCAACTGGAACAACCCATTATCAAGCAGGACAACAAATTAACGTTACAAGTAATGTTACTGTATCGGCTAATTGGAAAAATATCACTCCTAATAAATACACAGTGAGTTATAACTCAAATGGAGGAAGTGGATCTATCCCTAGTGTCACAGTAGAAGAAAACACTTGGATTTATCTTGAATATAATTATTTTACCGCTCCTAGTAATAAAGAGTTTGATTGTTGGACAATTAATAATACATCTTATTCAGAACACCAAGCCTATAAAGTGGTGTCTAATGTGACTGTCTACGCTAAATGGAAAGATAAAGAAGACATTCCACCTGAAGCAGACTGGGAAGATGATAAAGTGATGCTTGAATGTGGCTTTTATAATATGGGTGTTCCACTAAATGAAGATAACCCAGTAGAAATTAAAACCACTTTAAGCGCCGATTCCTCTAGTTGGTTTAATACCACATTTGACGGAGATGTCGATAATAATTATAGATATATCTATAAGAATTCTTGTTCAGACGGACCATCTGGGCATAAATGCTCAGTCCAAACTTACGCCAATGGAAGTTTAAAGGTTACAAGTGCCGGCTTAGGGTTTGGCTCTCCATATTTCACTCATACCGGAGCAAAGTTAGAATTCCGCATCGGTATTAATGGAGTTTATAACAATTCTGAAAAACCAGACAAAGGAAAAGATACTTTCCATATTTATATGTTTGGAGATAATAACGTCTATTTAGGAAAGGCAGTTATTAAAGAAGGATCCGTTAATACTTCTACAAACGAATTAAAAGTGTATTACACAGAATCTAACTGTGCATCAGTAAAATTCTTTGAATTTAGATGTAACGCTCTGCCATATAAATCTAGCCAATGCTATAACGTTGGAATTAGCTACTGTAACGTTAAATCCTGGGAAAGAGCGTAACTTTATTAAGCTTCATTAGAAGGTGCATCGGATGCATCTTCTTTTTTGTTTCTAATTCTCAATATTAGTTCAATTGCTATTAAAATAACCGCTAGTAAGAAGAAAATCGCATATAAAATAAAGTGTCTAGAGGCAACTGTAATAATAGCGGCATAAACACTTATTAAAGTGGAAGCGGTAATAGAGGCAACTCCAAACATAGAGAAAGCAAAACTTAGTTGCTTATTATCTAAAAACCTCTCCACTAAGATGGAGTTAATAATAGATAATAATCCAATAGCGAGTATCACAATATTAATAATATTGACTATAGAGATATTACTTTCCATAGTCTTTTTAGCGACAATACTACTAGCAACTACAAAATATAATCTTTCTAATATCGCTACTCCAATAGGAATAATAGAAACACTAAATAGAGGCATCTTTTTATCTTTATTCATTAAAATGAAGCTCACTAAACAAGACACCATAATTAAAGCAATAAAGAAATAATCGATTTTATAAATAATTCCTATGGTTTTTAAATAGACAGTTGGACCTTCTTGTTGAGATATATATCTCACAAAGCCGTTCACTTCAAATAGTCTAAAGAAATAAGCCGCGAACACTAATAAGATTCCAAAGATTGAAAAATATTTAAATAATCTATTCATAACGCAAATAGAATACTACAATAGATAAGGAAAAAGGAAGATATATAAATATATGTTATTTGGAAAAGAACTAGCCCATGATGAATCTTACATCAAAGAATATGGGGATTATAAGATTGTTGGCTCATATACAGTCTATGAAGCCCACATTGAAAAAATGCATGACAAAGAAGGAAAGTTAATGACTAATAAAGATGGCTCTCCTCGATATCGATATATCGATGATAGAGACCTATCCACCTTAAAAGAAGATAAATTAGTTAAAGAAATCAGACCAAACTTCTATAAAGATGTTTATCAAGTCAATGGTGATTACGTTGAAAAAGTCGAAAAAGAAGACGGTAAAAGAATCTACTTTGTAGTTGATCCTAGTAAAGTTAAAACCTTAGCGAAAGACACTAGAGCAATTATTAAAAATGGAACATATAGAGTTCTTCAAGAAGTTGGCTACGTTTTAGTAGATGATTACGATATCGAAAATCCGAAAGTGATCGCGGTAAGAAAATTTAAAACTGAAGATCACGCCACTGAAGCTAAAGAGATTGTTAGAAACAAACTCAAAAGAATCACTGGAGAGGATTAAGAATAACTGGGATATCCAGTTTTTCTTTTATTTTTTTAAAGTGCAATTATAGCTTTATAATGTGTAACTTTTGTTATACAATATTAGCAAGAGGTCATCACCATGAAAAAAAGTTCATTAATTCATACACGCGTTTCTCCTGAAGTAAAGCAAGAATGTGATAACATTTTTTTAAAATTAGGAATTACCACTAGTTACGCTATTACATTATTTTTAAATCAGGTCTCTTTAAGAAAGGGAATTCCTTTTGATGTAGTTCTTCCTGAAAAAGAAGATCTTGTCGCATTTGCAGAAAATGTTAGCACTGTAGATTCTGGTAAACCTAGTGAAAAAGCAAAAGAAATAATGAAAGTATATGCTGATGGAATTATTGACTTCGAAACAGCGGAATTTGCTATTATGAGGTTGCATAAATGAGTAGAGATGATCCTTATCTATATCCAGATGTAGATGTCTTAAAAAATAAAAGAGGAATAAAAAATCAGAAAGATTTAGATGCTCTAGAAGAAGATATCGTTCCTTTAAGAATGATAAAATTAAGAAAAGATGGGCTTACAATTAAAAGTGTTTGCGACATCAAAATTATTCATAAATGCTTATTTGATTCTATTTTTGATTGGGCTGGAGAATACAGAACTATCACAATGTACAAAAAAGAACCAATCTTAAACGGATGTTCTGTTGACTACACTCCTCACAGTTACATTGAAAAAGAAATGAATGATTTAGAAAGCAAATTTTTATCTATTGAATGGTCAAATTTGTCAAACAAAGAGAAAATAATCCAAGTTTCTAAAATTGTTCAAGAACTATGGCAAATTCATTGTTTTAGAGAGGGTAATACTAGATCAACAGCAATGTTTTTGTATTTTCTTATAAAAACAGTTGGGTTACATATAAATATAGATTTTCTAGGAGACAATGCAGTATTTTTTAGAAATGCATTGGTGCTTGCTTCTTTATATAGTGCATCTAAGCCAGAATATTTGATTAATATTATTACTGAAGCAACAACTGTTAAAAATAAATCAGCTAATAAATATGAAACAATTGATGGCTATGAGGTTGATAAATATAGCTATACAAATCATACGATAGAAAGAATCAAAACAATTGAAAAACCATCCGATTGGAAGAAATAACTATAATGTTATTCAAAAATAGTAATCATTAAGAAAAGAAAAATAGATAACATGTATTTTGTGTACTAATTTTTGTCAATTTGATATACCACAATATATCGTTTTGGCTATTTTAGGTACACAAACTTATAGCAAAAAAGAAAAGACCAAATTTAGGTCATTTTCTTATATGTTGCGTCCAACATATTGAATGGTAATTACTATCACTATTTATATGATTTTATGCTTTCCCTATAAAACTCATCGTCTAGCTTCTGTCTGGCTTCTTTTAATGATATAGGTTTACCACCTTCAGCAACTTCTTTTTCTGATTCATATATCGCTTGATCGATTTTTTCTTCTATAGTTTTATATTTTGCTTTTTTCATAAAATAATACTTTCATCGTTTTTTATACTGTAGTACGAAATTTACTATTTTTAAACACTGTTAATACAAACTAGATGTCTCTATATCGTATATCTTATATTCAATAGTGCCTTGATAATCAGGGAACTTTTCTTTTAAGTATTCCACTTCTCTAGAAGCATTAACTTCACTAGCGGTTTTTTCATCTTTTATATCTAGGATATTATGTTTAATTCTTTTAACTATTGGATCTGCATATAAAAATCCTTCATTATGAATAACTGTATGAATCGCCCCACAATGGGTGTGACCCATAATTAAAATATGATTAATATGTAAATGCTCTATCGCATAAGAGATACTAGCAAGTTCGCCTTCATTAATTACATTACCTGCGGTCCTAATTACAAAGATTTCTCCTAAGGAACAAGATAAAATCTTTTCAGGAACCACTCTAGAATCAGAACAGCACACCACTACTAGACTAGGGTGTTGCCCTTTTACTAAACTATCTCTAGTAGCCTTTAACTCTTTATTGCTATCTATTTCTGATAAAAATTGTTTATTCTTTTGAATAATGTTCATAAATTAATTATTAACATATTCAGTCTGTGTCTTAAATATTGGATTAGTAAATGTTGCAGTAATTGCGCTAGTTTCACTATCTAAAGTCACAGTAGCGGATTCCTCCACTAATGTGGTAGGTACTTGTTCGTATTCAACATATGTTAATAGAATCAATTTACCAACGCATTCTGTTAAATCATCATTCCATGTATATGTAAGTGTGAGGCATTGACTTCTTATACACATTCCAAAATTATCAAGAATCACTGCACTTAAATCTTTTTGAAGAACTACAAATAAACTTTTGTGACAATGTTTACATGTTGTTTTAAGATATGTGAACATATCAATGTCTTGATTGTTATAATACTTAAACATAACATATGCATAACTGCATTCTTTAAGCATTTGTTCTGAGGAAATAACAGTAAATTTAGTATTAGCATCGAGTTGTTCGTGTTCACGATTTGGGAAAGAATACACAGTATCCACAACTTTGGAATCAACTTCTACTCTAGTAACATAGAAATAATGCTCTTTCATATATTCTGGATCATCATGAATATCTTCTGGCATTGTTTCATCAGTTAATGCTAAATAGGTCATGTCATAAGTTTTTTTAGTAAGAGTGTATTCTAGAACATAGAAACATGTATTATCTTCTAAATAATGTTTATTTCCTTTAGTGGCAAATGTAATTTCACTAATTTGCCCGTCAACTGGAGCATCTATAAAATGTGTATAGAATTTTCCATCTTTACCAGTAATACCTGGCGATGCTGGAGCGCTAGAAGCATAATTATTTATATATTTTTTCCCTGTTTTTGGATTTATATATATCTTTCTATCCAATAATTCCTCATAATCTGGATGATAAACTTCAAAGCCATATTCTTCATATAAACCATGCGTAAAGCTAGCGCATTCAGTGCAGAAACCATGGTCATTATGAATAGCGTGACTATGTTTTTCTAACACTTTGCCACAATCATCACAATAATCGGCATGGAATTGCTCACTATACCAATATTGATGAGTGCCATGAGAATGATTACAAACTGGAGCAGCAATTTTACTAGTAATTGAGGTTGTTCCAATATCTTTGACAGTCATTTTTCTTAAAGAAGTGATTTCTCCATTTTCCACAACAATTGGACAAATAAATCTGAAATCTAATCTAGAAGATCCACTACCCCAATATTGTCTATCATAGGTATGAGTTTCTTCGTTATATTTAAATTCAAAATCTCCAGAACCGATTGAGAATGTATGAGCGTATAATCTCATTTGTTCTAATACTGAATATTTAACGTCAATATTCTGGAATTGATAATTATCTGGAACAATATATAGGCTTCTAGACTCTTTTCCATCTGTGGCAGCCATTAAATATTGTTTAGCTTCTTCATCATATAATTGAGCATTTACAATATTGACATTACTTAATAAAGTAACTTTATCTTCATTAATAACTGCGTTAGATAAATCTATATAAGTTCGAAGTTCAGCAAGAACTCCTGCTCCTGATAAAGCGTCATAAATTTGATTTCTTAAAAATGATGACTTTTCTTGGTTTTGTAGTAATTCAGACCAACTTGAAACTGAATATATAGATAAAACTAATTCTAAAGAAGTATATACTTCACCAGTAAAGGAAACAGTTTGTTCCAAATCTCTTTCAGTAAACTTTATTACGCTTTTAGCGTTGCCATTAGCAAGTAAAGCAACTGGGCGATCATAATACTTACTATAATAAGGTGTTTCTGGAGTATAAACTTGAGAATGCTCTAAAGTAAAGCTCTTACTATTTAATAAAGTTTTTAATGCAGTATTAAGTTCTGGATATTTCTTCACTAATTCGTAGTTATCTTCGTATTTATAAGCTGGATCTCCACCTATAGAATAAGAATAGCCACAAATACATGTATAGGTAGTAACTCCTTCTTTTTCTACGACATCAAAAGCGTGAGCAGCTTCTCCACCTTTAACATCATGTCCACAAGTCGCAGGATGCCAGTGAGTGGTTTCATTATATTCATAATCTTCACTAAATGTATGTTCATGCCCAATAGGAGGGATATCAACAGTATGTGTTTGAACTTCAAAATATTCTTTAGAGAATGTCGCGGTATATACTCCTACTCCATCACTACTTTCAGTTGGCTGAGTAGTTACTTCATAAGTAGAGTTAACTGTCTCACTATCAACGTGACTACTATTTAGTTCACACACTCTTCTAGCGGTGCATTTAGAATAATCACTAGCCCAAGAATAAGATGGGCTTCCCCACTTATGTTCATGTTCTGGTTCTGGGCTACTTCCACAACTAGTTAACGCCATAGCAAAAATGGATATGCCAAATAGAAGGTTCATTTTTTTCATATTATATACCTCGAATATCTATATCAATTATATTCAAAATTGATATTGCTGTAAATATAGCACAACAATATATTTATGTGATGCATGCGATTCTTTTTTCTAATAGTTTTTTACTTTCTTTATAGTGGTTTCCCAATAAAAACAGTCAGAAAACTATTCAAAGAATTTTATAGTGTGGCACTTATGTGGCACATACGCATATAATATGTATTCGAGGTCATAAATTATGAAAAAAGGACACATTATACTATCTAGCGCATTATTATCACTTCTTTTGGGTTTAGGGATTGGTTTAACCACTAGTATTAAAACAAACACAAATATTGAAACAAAAGCAGAAGAAGAACAAGTTGAATATATCTATCTTGATTGCTCTAAGCCAGTTTCAGATGGTTATTCATTTTTCCATCCATATGTCATATTTGGTGGAGGCGCTAATGTGAGTGATTACATGATGGAATCAGTTAAAGATAATGTCTATAAATATCCTATTCCACAAGGTGCAACACTCGTTAATTTTGAAGACCATTATGGAAATGAAATGGTCAAATCGGAAATGTGGTATGACAGTCATAACTGGTCAATTGATATTCCGGAAACCAAAAGAACTTTCTATATAACTGGATATAACACTATAGGAACAATTTCAGAACCTGATGCTTTCTATGGTGAATGGAGAAATAATTACGATATGCCTGATGAAGAAGGGTATTACATAGTTAACAGTTCTAACAGTTACAAATATGAAGGTGCGATTAAAATGGATGAAGGTGTCTCCGGAGATAAAGCACAAACCATTCTATATCACGGAACAGAAGATCAATATATTAAAGTGAGATCGTATATAGGTAACACTGATACCACATATCCTAGTAGTGGCAAAGGATATAAATTTTCTAGTGACAAAGATGTTAACGTCTATATAAGTGAAAATAATGAATTCCTTGTTGAAGATTATGTCAATAAACCAGAAGAAGATGGATATTATGTCTTTGGTACATATGGTTCAGAGGTTGTCAGTGAATATATAGATGCATATAAAACCACATCATTTATCGATGAAAAAAATAATTATGTCGCATTATATGAAAATATTCATCTCGAATTAAATGACAGTATTTACGTGAAGAAATATTCTTCCTCTAGTCATCCTAGACAAGTGATTATTTCTCCAGAATCAAGCCTTTCTTCTGATTTTGAAAAATACGGAGATGGTGTCCGTTTAAAGCAGGATTGGGTAGACTACTTTGATGTGTACATCATTGATGATGGTGAAAACATTGTTTTTAGACCAGATAGACACTCCACAAAAGTATTTAACCCAATGACCGCTGTATTTTGTACTTATACAGGGGAAGTAGTAAGAACACAAGATCTCCCTGAACAATTATCCTATAGCAATACCAGATTTTACCCTGACCTCATTGAGATGGAAGGCGCTAAATTAACAGGAGAAGTATATTTGGATGTTAATTGTACGGATAACTTTAATAATTGGTTTATCAGCGAGCCAACCCATCTATATGTTAAATATCTAGTTCCTGGTTATTATTTTTGCCATAACTGGGGCGAATATCAATTAATGGACACCACTAATATAGAAGAAGATAGCCTCGCGGAAATTACTATCCAGCCATTAAATCAAGAGGATATGGATATATTCATTTTTATATCTTATGATGTTGATTCTAACATCCAAGAATACGAATTAGGGTCTTCTAATTATGCTATTAATGATGTTGGTTATGATGGTGATAAACATCTACGTGATGCAATTGAATTCAATGCTTGGACTCTTGGTAACTACTTCCGTGTTTCAATAAAAACTGATGGCAAATTGCACATAAAGGAAGCTGGTAGTTTCTTCTGCAACGACTTTATCAATGATATTTCTAATATCTGTGATAACACAGGTTTGAATACAAATATCGAAGCTTTACAAGGAGAGTGGCTAGAACAAAAAGCGGCTTATCAACAAGTCGAATATAAACAAGAGATTATCAATATTGGTTTCCAATATTTTGAATCTCCAAAGAATATCTTTGAAGAGATGATGAATAAGTATTATTACATTATCAATAAATACGGTAGTGAGACATTTGCAAACTTCATCTTCCCTGATATGGAAGAAATACAGCCAAATAACCTAATTAGCAATACATTTATAACAAATAGTGATTCCACTATTGCGATTATTATTATCTCAGTAACAGTAGTCTCTATTTCATTATTAACAACATTAATTATTTCCAAAAAGAAAGGAAAAAAACATCATGAACAATAAAAGAAAGATAGTATTATTAGCTTCCACTCTTGCTGCTACCAGTGTTATAGCTCTTAGCAGTGTGTTTGCTTTAGGAAGCGCTTCACTATTATCAGCGGAAAAAGGTTCTAGACAAATAACTATCGATGGGCAGAACACAATTAGACAACTCTATCAAACATCCACTCCTGGATATCCTGGATATCGTCGATTAATCATCTTTGAGATGCTAGATAAACAAGCTTATGGATATGTCACTCCTTCTCAAGCTCAAAACTATGATGATTCATTTTTAATGACCATGTGGAATTCTAATCCTGCAGGAGCTGGCTTTGTTATTAACTGCGATGAACATCAAATGTTAGATTTATATCTAGATGAAGAAAGAACTCAAAAAGTTGAACCAGTAAAATTTAGAAACATCGATCATGTTGACTTTCAAGTAGATATGAATGACACCAATCGTTATATAGATTTAGTCGCTACAACTGGTGAATTATCATATGTCGTAGAAGATGAAATCACTAGAAGATTCACTTGGAGACCAGATAACTCTGAAGAATATCAACAAGTAAGAATATGTGCTGCTCCTGATCCAAAAGATTTCGAACCATATAATAGAGTCCTTTGGATTAGATCAATGACATTCTATTATTCTTGTTAATTTTGTAATGAACTTACTCGGCAGTTGAACAACCGATAATTCCTGTTCATATTCCTAAAGAGTTCTTGTTCTTTTCATATATAAAAACCACTATCTTAACAATAGTGGCTTCATATAATTTTAGTATTTAATTACTCTATTAGCTCCCAATGCGCGTATAAAGTAACATCACTAAATAATTCCCAAGCAGTTAATAAATTACCATTTTCGTCTGTATATTGATTGCCGTTAATATCAAACCAACCAACAAATCTATATCCATCTCTAGTACATCCATGTGGAAGAGCAATTTGGGTATTATAACTAACATCTATTTCTCTATAAACGTTTTCATCAGGTCCATATCCACCAGCAGGTCTAAAATTCGCACCCTCAAAATAACAATAGAATGTTGGATAATAGGATGATGAGTACTTGTATAGTCTCATATAATAGACATGTCCTTCAGTTACAGTGAATGATGTGGAACTATAACTTGTACTATAAGTAGAACCACTAACTACATTTGAATCAGCAGTCACATCATAGATATCAAAATACGCAGTGTAAGAACTTGATGAATAGTTATTCCTATAGTAGAAATTAATGGTTTCAGTATTATATGCAGTGAAATAATAGTAACTGTAGTCAGAAGAAGATAAATAAACACCGTACGCGGATGATTGCGTAGTATGTTCTGCAGGCTCGAAAATAGTTTTTGAATAATATGAGGATTCCATCTCGGTCCAACCAGCATATAAAGTCATGTCATGAGTAACTTGTTTAGTGAAATCATATAAAGTGGTTAACTCTGGATTCTCATACCAACCATTAAACGCATATCCACTTTTGTATGTAAAAGGATATTGTATGGATGTATTCTTAGAAACTGTTTGTGACTCAGGAGTTGCTCCACCATTGGCGTTAAAAGTTATAGTCACAGAATCCCAACTATCAGCGTCACTAGCAACTAGAGTCACTTTAGAGGTAATAGGAACCCATTTTGCGTATAAGGTAAGGTCGTAGCAATAATCCTCACCTAAAATACTGGTGACTTTAGTTTCAAAAGTATCTTCTAAATACCAACCACCAAATGTATTTCCATACTTAGATGGGTCTGATAAATTGAACGAATCATCCATATCGTATGTAGTAGGATTACTTTCAGAATTAGTGCCGCCATCTAAAACATAAGTAATTGAGTAAACGGCTTTTTTCCATTTCGCATATAGTTCAACATCTTCTGAAGAAGTCCATGAACTAACACCATTACCGTCTTTATCTGTGTATTGAACATCATTTTCATCATACCAACCAATAAATTCATATCCTTTTCTAGTAAATTCATGGGATAAGTTATAAGAGGAATCATATGATACTTGTTCAACATTATATGTATGAGTCACAATTGTTCCTTGTCCACCCGCTGCTCTTGGAGTTAAACCGCTAAAATAACAATAGAATGTTGGATAATAGGATGATGAGTACTTGTATAGTCTCATATAATAGACATGTCCTTCAGTTGCGGTGAATGATACGGAACTATAGCCTGTGCTATAAGTAGAACCACTAGCTAAACCTGAGCCAGTAGTTGCATCATAAATATTGAAATAAACTCTATAAGAAGATGATGAATAGCCATTTTTATAATAGAAGTAAACAGTTTTTTCAGTATTAAATGCAGTGAAATAAACGTAGGTGTAGTTGCTAGAAGTAGATAAACTACTTGTGGCATAGGCTGATGAACTTGAATTATAGCTAGTAGCGTTAATATAACTTCTAGCATAATAGGAACTAGTCATCGCCGCCCAACCAGCGTATAAAGTGATATCGCTAGTAACATCCTTTGTAAAATCATAAAGAGTAGTCAAATTAGAATCTTCATACCATCCTTTAAAAGCATAGCCTTCCTTAGTTGGAATACTTGGATAGGTTAAAGGATTAGCCATTGTCACAGATTGAGAAGCAACTTCTGTTCCACCATTTGAGTCAAAAGAAACTACGGATGGCTTATTAAACTCAAGTTCGTTAACAACTAATGTGGCATTGACCTTCTTTGCGCTCCACTTCGCATATAAAGTTAAATCTTCGTAATAATTACCATATTTAATTTCAGTGATTTGGTTAACAAAATATGATTCTAAATACCAACCATCAAACTCATAGCCAGACTTAGTTGGATCTTCAAGAGTTATATTGTCTTTAACAATATATGAAGATGGGTTATTTTCAGAATTAGTGCCACCATCAAGTTCATATTTAAGTGAATATTCGACGTAGTCCCATTTTGGATAAAGTTTGACATCTTCTGCGGACTTCCAGACATCAACATAATATCCACTTCCATCAGTGTATTGATTACCGTCTATATCATACCAACCAATAAAGTTACATCCAGGAACATCATCTGGAGTTAAGAAATTATATGATGAACCATATGTGACTGAATAGGTAGCGAAAACTTTATAGCCAGCATTGCCTCCAGCTTTTCTAGCAGTCATTCCAGTAAAGTAGCAATAGAATGTTGGGTTATATGAAGAAGAGTACTTATAAAGCCTAATGTAATAAACATGCCCTTCTGTTATGGTTAATGATGTAGAGTCGAAATAAGTATCATAAGTCGAGCCACTAGATAAATCTGAACCCACAGTTACATCATGAATTAAGTAATAAATTCTATAGTAAGATGATGAATAGTCATTTCTATAATAGAAGTTAATGGTTTCAGTATTAAATGCTGTGAAATAAACATAGGTGTAGCTACCTGATGAATATAAATTATTAGTGCTAAATGCATTATATGAATCACTATACTCTAAAGCATTAATGTTATATCTCCCATAATAAGAAGTAACCATCTCGGTCCAACCAGCGTATAAAGTAAGATCGCTTGTTATGGTTTCAGTGAAGTCATATAGACTCATAGTATAACTTTCTTTATACCAACCACTAAAGGCATAGCCTTCTCTAGTTGGAATACTTGGATAATATAGACTATCAGTCTCAGTTACTGTTTGTGAGGCAACTTCTGATCCACCATTAGAGTCAAATGTAACAGTATAAGATTTAGAGGTTATATCTTCATATGGGCTAACACTATAAAGTGTCGCATTATAATTATTGGCCTCCCATTGAGCATATAAAGTAATGGTCTTTCCATCTACAGCGGTTAGATTTGTCACGCTTTCTTGATCTTCATATGAAGTACCAATTCCATCTTTATGGGTATTCCAACCAGTAAATGTATAACCACTTCTTAAGAAGGAGTTACTGTATAAGTTGTCGGCGATATCATAAGTCATATCCATTGATGACATAGATCCACTTGTACTACCATTACCGTCAAATTGAATTGTGTAATGAATAGGATACCAAATAGCCTCAACATAAAAATCACATAATAAAGATTCATCTAAATAAGTGCTATATTCACCATTAACTAGCCAATTTTGGAATAGATAACCAGTTTTAGTAGGAGTTGGTAAATAATAATATTTAGTACCTGAATCAGGATAAGAATAATTTTGAAGTAATGAAGAAGAAATAGATCCACCATTAAGGTTATATGTGATAAAGAATTTATTCCATTTGCTAATCACAGAATATTCGTGATTTGGCATGCTTATTTTATAGACTGCGTTATTACTAATTAAATCGTTATCAGCAGTGTACCAACCAATAAAACGAATCTCATCTTTTGCTAAAGCATATAAATCAATTTCTTCTGTATAGAACATTTTTTGAGTGGTTGTAGAAGTATAATAATTTCCACCTATTGAAACTGTTCCAAAGTCTGCATTACTAGAAGAAAGGGTGAAGTCATATAAAGTGTATTTAAATCTAGCTTCCACTTCTTCATCTTTATCCCAAACTCTAAAGTTATAATTCTCTAAGTCAGAAAGTAGATGTCCATCATAATACCAACCAACAAATGTATATCCTTCAAAAGGACTTGCGTATAAACGTACATCTGTGCCTTTATCATATTCATTAGTGACGGAAACAGAACCTAAATCACTAGGTTTAGTTTGATAAACTGCGATTGGTTGACCAGATTTTGGATTATAAACAGAATAAACAACACTGAGTTCTACTTTATTTGTTGGTTTAATAATTTCTTCTTCTTCAAATACCGCAGTATAAGTAGCGTTTTCAGTGGCCTCTACTACTTCTGGACTCCATCCAGTAAAAGTATATTTATAATCAGCGGTAGAAGGTTTCGTTGGGGTTTTACCTGTATAGGCGGGAAGTTTACCGTATTCTACAGAAGTCTTCGCTAATAAAGTGCCATCATAGTTATTCCAAGTAATTTGGAAAGTGGTTGGGGTAGTTGTGTATTGGGCAATAAAGGTAGTATCTCTAGTAATATTTTCTAGAGGTTTATCCCAACCACTAAAATAATATGAAGTTGCTCCATTAGATGGTCTAGTTGGAGTTGGACCTTGATAAGTCGCGGTTCCTCCATAAGCAACTGTATTAAAGTATAGTATTTCTTGATTATAGTTTTTAAATGTTGTCTCTAATCTCCTATTAGGATCTACATCATCTTCTCCACAACCCGTTAAAACAGTCGCAGTAAAAAGTAATGAAACAAAAAATAACAAATTCTTTTTCATTTTATAAACCTCTTAAGTCTATAAAATTATAACATACATTTTTATATATAATTACTAGTAATTAGTGACTAATCCAATATCAAATATTAAAAAGTCACCAAATAGATTGATGGCTTCTAATTATTTAATATCTAATTTCTTTAAAGTTTATCGACGTATTTCTTACGTTTTTCTTCGTATTCTTCAGCGGTAATAACTCCATCATCAAATAACTTCTTTAATTTTCTAAGTTGCTCAGAGGCATCACTAGGACTACTGCTACTAGGATATGGATTGGAATATGAATAAGAATTATAACTACTATGAGTTACAGTTTTATGTGGTTTATAACCACTACTACCATAAGAATTGATATATTCAAATCCAGCAAGTAATAATCCAAATAATAAGAAGATAGTAGAAGCAATCGTTAATCCTGCAGTGTTGCTGTCCATATTTGCCAAGGTAATAATTGTGCAGATAATTAAACATACAGAAGCAAGTATGAACACTATGCCTGCCTTATCGTCATTCATATATGAGCCAGTTAAGAATAGGCCAGCAATAATTAATACTAACGCAATAAATAAGAATATTAACTGAGCGATACTAGCTCCTGGCATAGAAGTGTGATCACCAAATATTTTCTTTAAAAGTGAATAGGCCACAAAAATATCTATGATAGACGCTATCGTGAAAATGCCTAATAAAACTCCTGTAGCCGCATAAAGTGGTTTATCATCAACCATTTTAAGAGACATAGCTATTATAACAACTCCCATTATTAAAATAATGATTGCTGCAATTAATTCAAAGACAATAGCTCCTTTAGTAAAAGAAATTATGTCGTTTGTGTAAGTGCCAAAAGAATTTAACGCTTTGATGGCTTGAACAATTGTTAAAATACTATAAACAACAAAGGCTAATGCTGTTACAACAGCACATAAAGGTGCATTCTTTCTCATACATGCCTACCCCCAATTAATAGTTACTTAAAGTATAGCATATCTAACGTCCCATAATTAATAATATTCATTTTAATTAACGACAGTAAACTTATCTAAAAATGCTTCTATTTCTTCTATAGAATTAAAGTCAGGTTTATGGTTTAGAAATGTCGTCGGAGAAATATATATTAATCCATTTGGGCCAATCCCATAAGCAAAATGCCAGCAAGTAGCGCCTTTAAATGCCTCATTATCTTTAATGTTATATTCCTCACAGAACTTCTTCATTCTCTCAAGGTTATTATCTGAGTCTTTATATTTGAGATAAATGAAGTACACTCTATCAAATCTTGAATCCATAATATAACTATTTAGTTAAGCATTTCTTGATATATTCAGCTAACAACTTGTCTTCACAATAAATGAAGCAGCCTTTTTGCCCTCTAGATAATAAGGTCTTATATGTATTTCTGATAATCCTATCAAATAAGTTAATATCTTTAGAACCTCTTAAAGATTGGTCAGTCTTTGCTCTTTTAGTAAAGTCACAAATAACTTCTCCGTTTCTATAGATAAGGTCTCTGCCAATAATAACACCACAATAATCAAATTCTAAACCTTGAGAAGTATGGATACATCCAACTTGTTCAAAAGAATCTTCATCAATTGCCCAAGTGGATGTATTAGAAAAGTTCCATTGAGCTTTAAATCCATTTTCTAGTTGAATGTCATATAAAGATGAATCAGCCTTACTAACCCAGTTATAACAATATCCCGCTAACATACGAGCTTTGTTATTAACCTTGTTTAGTTCTCTAAGAGCATCTCTCATCTCGTTAGGGTCATCAAAGACTCTAACATCATAATCTATGTCTACTAAATCAATATTCGCAGTTTCTCTAATTCCTAATAAGTTATCTAAAAACGCTAGATAACCATCACTACCACCACATCTAAATTGAGATGCCAAAACTAAATCATCTCCATAATGGACTTTAGAGCCTAATACATCTGCCCATTTTTTGATTTCCGCTACAGAGCCTATGTCTTTTGTGGTTACAACTTGATCTTCATCAATAAAGAAAACACTAATTTTAGATGCTCTAATTATTTCTTTAATTTGGTTTTCACCTTTGTTTTGATATAGTCCAGATTTCTCGTTTAATCGATGTGCTTCATCTACTAATAAGCAATCAAATAAATCTGGTCTACAATCCACAAATGAACCTGACCCTTTAAATAGATTTTCAACATATCTCTTTTTATAGTCTTGTCTAACTAGTTCAGTAACAAAGACATTTCTAGGCGCAGCATTCTTAGTAACATATTCAACGTTATAACCTTTTCTAATTAATTCGGATAATAAGTTAACCGCTATAACTGATTTACCAGTACCTGGTCCACCTTGAATAATGACTGTATGTTTTTCACTAGTATCAATTGTGGACTCCACTAATTTCTTAATAGTCGCATAAGCAACTTGTTGTTCATCAATCATTGTGAACACTTTATTGCCTTTAAGTAATGTACCTATAGCGTCTTGTAATGCTATTGAAGGTTTTATCTTTCCATTTTCAATTGTATATAGAATCTCACCTTTATCTGGCTTTTTAATAAATTGCTTTACAAACTCTCTTAATTTAAGTTGGTCATGTTTCAAAAATAAAGGGGCTAATTCAATAGCGGTACTATATTTTGAATGTCTAATTTGATCAGCTTTCTCTTCTTTATAGTTATGACAAAACGCACAAGGATGTAATTCAATATCCTTGTCTCTAACAGTTTCATTAAATGATTCAATCGCCTTGGCATAACTATAAGCTTGATAACATGGATGAGTGACTGCTCTAATCGCACCACCTACATAAGTAGTAACCACATCATCTCTACTAGTGGCCTGACACTCTTCCCACTGTTTAAGTTCTACAATAACAACATTTTCTTTACCTTTATCATCATAACCAGTAACTAAAAAGTCTACTCTTTTAGATGTAAGAGGAATTTGATATTCAATAGCCACATGTATATCTTGATCAATACCAGAGTCATTACATAAAACATTATTCATCACCATTAAAGAGTTGTTAAACGCCCTATATTCGGCATCATTATGGTGATTAAAACCATTAAGAGCAAAACACTCTTCTATTCTATCGGCAATGATACCCATGAGGACATCATTTGAAAATTGTTTTAGGGTTCCAGAATATACAATCATAGCTTGTTATATTTGTCTGCCTTTCCTTTAGCCTTACTAACAGGATATTTCTTTTCGTTTTGTTCCATCTTAGCGTTCACTATTTCATCTTCATCTAAGCCAAGTTTATCTAACATATTTCTACAATAAACAAGAACATCCGCTAATTCTTCTTTAACTTCATTAATGTCATAGTGATCTTCGTCCCATTGAAAGCATTCTAAAAGTTCATTAGCTTCAATGGAAATTGATTTAGCTAAGTTAGCTGGAGAGTGGAATTGGTCCCAATCTCGGTCTATTGTAAACCTTCTGATTCTTTCAATGGTGTCTTTCGACATAGAACCATTATTAGTTTTTTCAATTCCAAAATACTCGGGATAGGCATTAATAAACTCACCATAGATTGAATAATCCATCTTGCCAAAAAATGCTACGAATCCAGCAAACAAAGAAATGAATTTAGGATATGGCTGTCCATTATCGTCGATACATTCATGCCAGATTGGAACGCATCTTCTACCACCTCCAGAAAAACCTCGAGCCGCTTTAAAAGGGTTTGCATAATCAAAATTAGCGAATCTTACTCCAACACTATCTTTCCCTCTTTTGTTTCCGGTCATCAAGTTAAGATCTTTTGTGAAAATCTCAAACATTTTCTTATTAGTGTTTTTTTGGTAAATAAAATAGTAATAGCCAAGGGTTATTCTTATCTCATTATCAGACCATTGTATTCTTTCTGATTTGAAGGCATAGTTTCTTGACATATCCAGCACCTCTTAATTGCTAATATATTTGTCCATTTTTAATTTAACAGCCCAAATATCTTTAACTTGTTTTTTCGTTAACATTCTATATGTTTGCTTAATAAATTTAATTGCAATACTGCATAATTCCATTTCATATTGATTTAGTTCGCCAAGTTGTTTTCCAACAGCTATAACTTTTTCCCAATATGGAATACCTAAATTAAAAATCGCGATCTCGCTACTAACTTCGTTTGATAGTCTTTGTTCAGACCTTTCACTTCTCGAATCAATCTCTTTTTCATCTTTGTCTATTAGTTGAGAACGGGCAGATGAAGAAAGTTCAAAGGCTTTTTCGTTTAGTTTGTTCCAACAAATTTCTCGCTTCGCATATTCACCGATGTTTAAAACCTGACGATTTGGATCGTTAAAGAGGTCATAGACCATCTTTGCAATCTTTGCCAAATCCGCTTTGTACTCTTCCAAACACGATTGTTGTTCCCAAATACGTCTGTAATTTAAAAATAGTCTTAGCTTTGATGCTTCATAAACAAATTTGGAAAAGGTATAAGGAACTAGTTGAGCACGATACCCTTTATTGTTTTGATACCATTCTTCATTACTTATGATTTTTTCAATTTCTTTGAAGACAATTGCTTTGGCAATAAGCTCTTTATAATAGCCTTCATTGTATTTCAAATTAGACTTGTCCCACTCTTTTTCCATAATTAATTGAAAACGGGTCATGTTAACTTCTGCGCCCCAAGAAACATCAAATGGTCTCATTTCAGAAGCGTTTATGTATTTGGCTAAATCCGTTTTGGTAAATTTTTGGGACTTTGGATTCTGTAATTCAAACAAGTCTATGTCTCTTTTTGTTTTCAGCTTCATCTTGCTTTGATCATATTGTCCACGTGCTCTTTCAAAAAACCAAATCGATTGAACTGTTGTATTTGGCTGCAATGGCGCTTTGATCTTTCTCGAAAACTCTTCAATTCTCGTATAGAAAGGATGGTTCGAATTTAAATCAGCATTAGTGACTTTATTTTGCTTGTTTGCGTATTTAGCAATAAGTCTAATGAGTTCATCAGCGTGTTCTTGGTTTTTAATTAAAGACAATTTCATTTGAACAAAAATGCCTTGTAAATTGGCATCAGATTTAATTACTGCAGACGCTAAAGAGGCGGTTGTTTGACCTCCATTAATGATTTGGAGATTTTTAAACTCTGTAATAAAAGCACCACCATCTTTGTTTTCGATTACAATTTCTTCGGCTGTGGTAGCAATACCATTGTTATAAGCAAAAAACCTAGTTTTATCGTTCAGGATCGTATTCAGAATACCTTTATTAATTTCGCCTCTTGTATTTAAAAAGGAACGAACATTGCTTTCTAACAATCTTGCTGAGTATTTCATATAAATATCAGAAAGGAATTTACCTGGAACAACCGCTAAGTATGAATCGTAATCAGGAGAAATAATGTCCGCTTTGATACATGGAATGCCTTTTGGATAACCAAAGTCTGCAGTTTTGATAATAATATCATCACGTTTAAATGATGCAGATTTTGTTTCAAAGATGCCTTCTATATCCAATAAAGTTAAATCAATATCAAAAGTCTTAGTTCCTATTATAAGAGACTTTAAAGATAAAGTTGTTTTTAATCTTTCACTCTTTTTGTTAGTCGACACAATAATCAGATGAATTTTTCTAATTAAATCAATATTTTTTCTGAGGTCACGTGCTGTTTGAGTTGTTTGATCGCTATCAGCAGAATTATTAAAATATCCTTTTAAAGCGTTTAAAACGAAGTTTGTCATCAAAGCAGCTTTGCTCTGTATGGATTCATTATTAATTGGCTGAATAGGACCTTCATTAAAATCTGAATAAAGTAAATGGATGGTGTTAATTGAGAGTTCTATATATGAGGCATCTAGTCTCATATTCCTAAATTGATTGTTTGTGGTTTTATAATCGATATAAGTGTTATTTAGATCACTTAAAACTCCAAAATCGTTTATTAAAATATCTTTACAATAATCAATAAATATTTCTGCTGGATACTCCGAATAAATCAAAGATTGGCTTTTTATATCATTGATAAGTTCTTCCCTAAATTCTTCAAGAGTCATTACTCTAATTCCTCCTTAAAATCCGCAACTAGTTTCAAAACAAGTTCGTAACTCACATTATTGATTGCCTCTGATTTAATGTCATTTTCTCTTAGAGCAGGAAAAGCATTATTCACGCCATAGCATTCGATTTTGTGAACACTATAATTTTTATCTCCTAAATCGTCACAGAAATCGTAACCAATTTCAGATAGTTTGTTTAGGAACGAGTCTTTGGTTTCGCTATCCTCGATTTTTGAGATTATGCTTTGACACAATTTATTTATAGTTGAATTTTCACCATTGAAAGAATCTGCCATTTCTTCAACCCTTATTACAATTAATCTGCCAAAATTGTCGGAAGACAACTGCTGTATTGAAGAAATCTTAGCTGTCGTAGAGGAAATATTTATTGTTTTTATCTCGTACCATGTTTCATCAACAGCAAAATCTTTATTCATCATTTCGGGGCCGCTCCAACCATTAACAGCCTTTGAATCACCATATTTTTTGATCATAAAGGAGTCTAAGAAATACAATTCGCCAAAAAGTCCTTTTGCTTTTTCTGGTGAAAGAGGACTACGACTTTTTCTAAAAAGAGCAAGCCATGTATTAAATCTAACTCTTAATTTTGTTAAAGCAGTATATTCGTCATTCTCCTCTACTACACAAGACAACATATCTTCGCCAAAAGTGCAGAAAACAGATAATAAAGAGTCGTTTTTTAAATCAAAGCAAGTCCAATAATTAGAATCACCAGATGCGCCTTGAACAATATCAATATTTTTGGTTGTTCCTTTTATATTTGGATTATCTCTCGATAAAAATGCTAGCCTAAAAAAACCATCTTTATTAACGCCATAATAGGCTTTGACAACTCCTCCTAGATTGATTAGTTTTTGAGAATCTTTGATGTTGCGATTTAATTCAGCAAACTTCTTGTATAAATTAATCATCTAATATTTCATCCTCCGTTTCTTCAAACTTATTAAGATATTCTTGTCTTTTGACCTTATTAATTCTAAATTTCATCATCACTTTGCCTTCTCTTCCGGCAAAACCAATACCGATACCAATAAGATGTTCTTTGCCAAAGTCATCAATTATCTGTTGCTTTGAAGAAGAGTAATCACTGTCTTCTTTATCTTCTGGATCTTGTGTTAGAACAATAGGAAGAATTACGAGAAGCGGATTCCTGTCCTTTACAGCCAAAAAATCCTTTGCGATCGGCGTTGTTTTATTAGTTGTTGTTCTCGATGGCCTTGATAGTGCTATTTGTCTGGCTTCTTCGATTTGTTCTTCTGTTAAACCAGAATTGAAAATATTAGGATCAAGTAAGCGGTTATTGTTCTTTGCTATTCTCACAATGTTTTCGTCTTTTTCGTACGCAAAAGAACGATGAATAGGAGGAATAGATACTTCCTTATTTATTTCAAAATAATTACCATTTGCCTCTTTTTCTTCACCAGTTGCAAACACAATATCCCATTTATCATAGAATTCCCCTTTGCTAATAAACGAGGAAATACTTTCAACATCAAATTTTTTGTTTTCTAATGGTACATTTAAGTCAGCGATAAAATCAGCGATAAACTCATTTGTTACATTTCTATACATATATCTGCTTTTGACGCGTTCAAGATTGAATCCGCTCTTTTCTAATAAAACAATTAAATCTTCAACAGCTTTTTTGTTATGTCTATTCTTGGCAGGTTCTTTATAAAGTTTAGATGTATCAATATCAACACCCGAATAATTCAAAGGACGGATAATCTCAAAAGAATCCCTCATTTTATTTCTTGCGGTAACCAATAAATCTGTTTCAAGCGTTTCTGGGCTTTCCAAAATCATTAATCCAAAATCTCTTGGTTTTGCCCCTACTGCTGCCATTGTTTCAAGTTGTGTATCTAAATTATCAATCGCATCTGCAATAGCACAAAAACAATCATAACTAATTTGAGTCATGAACACAGAACACAAATCTTCATATCTAGGCCTGTAACCAAACCACCTGCACATCTGCAGCAATGTGTCATAAGCGGTAGAATTTCTGCAATAGTAGCTCGTTATAAGCCCTTCTAAAGTAAGTCCACGTGAAAGAACAAAGCCACCAATAGCAATTACTCTTGCTCCAGTTTCTTTATAGTCCCTATATTTAAATCTTTGGTCCCCTTTAACCTTATTGTTAATAACAGCAACCCTAAATTTTGATATTTCATCGTACAATTTGTTCTTTATATCATCAAAAGGAATGTATTCATTTAATCTTTTGCCAAAATAAGATGGATCAGTGTGATTGAACAATGAACTTGTTTGGTACGTGTCATAGATTCGTTTCAATTCAAAATGTTTAATAAATCTTTCAATTGGATATTTATCATATTGTTGAACAGCAAAGCAGAGTCCTTGAACGTATTCTTCAACTAGTTCTTGCATCCTATTTTGAATCAAGTTATAAGGGCTAACGTTAATCATCATCGATCGATGTTTTGTTCCATCGCCTCTAATAGTTCTAATACAATTACAAATTAAGAATTCACAAATTGCATTTTTGAGCGAATCCCACAATACATGGATATCGTCGTCTTTCTTGTGTTTTGCAGGCAATTTATTTTTTTCTTCTTCGTTAACAATATGAACGTGTCTCATATTGCTTCTGAATACTTTGTCTATGCCGAAATACGATTCATTTTCAGAAGATTTAAGTCTATGAATAAAATCTGCCGGAAATAGATCGTCGAACCCAACCTTCTTTTCAGGATTAATAAAAATGTTAGCAAATGGGGTAGCAGTATATCCAACGTATGTAGAACACGAAAAATTATTATAGATGTCTCTGATTAATCCATTAATAGTAGAAGGGTCATCGCCGTCTTTTTTGGTGTTAACGCTAGCATTATCGCATTCATCATCAATAATTAAAATATTGTGACTTGAGATATTTGTTTGACCTGGCTTGAGCCATTTCTTAACAGCTGTTAAGATTGATTTATTTTTCTTTACCACAAGGATTTGCGGCTTATTCAAATCGTTCGAAGTGAAGTTTAAATTAGCGCTCGAAAAATCATTAATGTCTGTGGTTAGTGGAATTGCGTAATGGCCGCCATTGCCATATGTTCCCACTCCGATATATTTGATTTCTTCATTGCCACCAATTGTAGAGCTAATTGCGCCAATAAGTCCTTCGTCTGTTCTTTCTTGTGTCTGAATTCTCAAAGAATCAGTCATACCAGCCAAAATTAAAATAATTTTATAGCCATAATCACACGCTAGATTAGCTAAAGCTAAGTAATTTGAAGTCTTTCCAGATTGGACATCACCCATTACCAATCCACGTTTTTTTTCATTAGATTCAGGATCAGCACAAAGGGACAACACTTTTTCTGCTTCCCGTATTATTGCCTTTTTAGCATCATCGCCGTAATGTTCCAATATCAGATATTGCTCATAACGTTTTTGGTATTCATGTTGATATTCTGCCATCCAAAGCTTTTTCTTATGGAACCATGTTTCACTTGCTTTTGTTTCTGTTAAAGTAACACCCGGCGTGAAAGTTCTTGAGCCATATGTGTATTCATATGCATAAGCTATTTCTTCAATTTCTTGCTTTGTTAAATTTTTAAAAGCAGACAATTTTGTTAGCTCAGTTTTGATAATTTCAACAAGATCTTCGTGATTACATGTTTGTCCATCTAAATATGCATAAAGATGGAGCACCGCTTTATTTTTTTCCATCTTTAATTGCCTCTAAAATCTCTGATTTTCTATTTTGTATTTTGCTATATGCTTGTGATTGCAAAAGGAGTTCAACACAATTTTCTGGGTTAAGAGAGTGCTTGGCAAAATCAATCACCTCGTCTACAAGTTGATCCTCTTCTAATTGCTCTTCGGAGTTTAGTATTTTTAAAGAGTCTGCATTGTCAGTAACAATTAGGCCTTTTGGAATAAATTCTTCAACTTTATCCAAATAAGCATTGAGAAGTTTGAGTTGATCACTATCAAGTATTGCTGCTAATTGATTATATATTGGATTATCATCGCGATTTATTTCATATTTCACTTCACCACCATGGAAAGACACTCTTTTCCATATTGGTAATTCTGCTTCAGCTTCTTTCTTTCCGGGATATTTAACTTCTCTTTTACTTCTAACTATAGAATCTTTGATTGAAATTCTTAGTTGCTCTTTAATTAAATCCGGAATCTTGGCAGAAGATTTTTTAACATCTAACATCCAGAGCGAATCCAATTCAGAAGGTATGTCGACTCTTACTCTGGCAAGTTTGTTAAATTCGCTTCTAACATTCATGTGGAGCCAGCTGCCCCAAATAATAAGTCTTTTGTTTCTATAAATATAGAAGCCTTGGTCATCGTATATGCTTTTTGGATTACCCAACATTCTTTTATGTTCTTCCGACAAAGAATTTGCGTATGGTAACACAAAAGGCGTAACAATAATATCATGCCCATTAACTTCAATTGCTTGTGTTCTGCCCTTTTGACTATTAGGGTATTCAGATAAAAATGGGTCTCGCTTTTCTATTCTATGCCCGTTGAATTCAAAATTAATTTGGTCATAAAACCTGTGGAATACAAATTCAACATGCTCTTTTGCCAATCCAACAGTCGCAATGAATGAGTCCTTAAACGATTTGGCTTCTTCCTTTATTTTGTCAAATTGTTGCCAAATAACTAATGTACCAGTTTTCGAATTATATATTCTTTCAACTTCAGGCAAGCCTTTAATCTCATTATCGTCAAGCACATCTAGTGTCCACGTGTTTGATTCTTGAATTTTATTCAAATCATATCGCATCGCATTAACTTTATTTGTGCTTTTACTTACAACAGTCAATCTTAAACATTGCGAAAAAGAGGCAGATTTGAGTCCTAAACCAAACCTACCTAATTCAAGTTCTGAATCTTCTTTATCGTCTCTATCAGAACCTAGAGTCATAGCATTTTCTAATTCTTTTCTTCCCATACCATGCCCATCATCAAAAATGGCAACATATGGTTCATCAGCGTCAGGATTTGTAAGGATGAAAATGTTTTTTGCCTCAGCAGAAATGCTGTTGTCAATAATATCAGCTAGAGCTGTTGAAAAATTGTAGCCTATACATCTCAGGCCAGTAATCATAGATTTTGCTGGTGGTATTTTAATAATTTCTTGAGCCATACTTTTCTCCTACTGAGCAATAAATCTTGCAACATCCATTAACACTGAATAATTTTTGATATCTTCTCGACCAATAATGTTTATTTCATTTTCTCGATCAATATCTGTGACTAAGGCTATATGAGAATTCTGAAACGAATTGATAAACTGATTCTGATAGCCAGATAGGTTGAAATATTTTTTTCTTGTATAGGTCGCAAAAACCAAACAATATTTTATTTCGCCGTCCAAGTAGTACTGGAAATCAAATAGCGAATATGGGTATTCTTCTGAAACATCCCTAATGTTTGATGCGCCTATTTCAATTAAGTATTCTTTGACTTTTGCTTTAGCAATAGCGCGTCCTTTTTCTAAATAATCATTGAAATTTTTTGTCGAGACATCTAAGCCATACTTTTGTCTTAAAGCTATGATTTCAGAATCATACATATCTATATAATTTCGTATATCTTGAATATATTTGTTACCAACTCCTTTGTTGTTGATAAAAACTTTTGAATATGGAATGCCACTATAACCGACCAATAGAACATTGAAATTAAGGGAATCATCATCAAAATCGTATTCAAAAGATTCAACTAAAAAAGCATACCCATGCAAAAAATCTGAGATAGCATTTATGACTTTTCGATTATCTATAGAATAACTGACGTTTTTAATAGATAACGGATAATGAAGTTTTATTCTTCCAAATTGTGCTCTTTCGGAATCAATCTCTTCCTTGGTGAACATGCAAAAATTACAGTCAACATCTAAAGGCTGCCCATTGATTTTCAACTTATCAAAAACAAACACGTTGTTTATCTTTACGATGCTTTTGGAATTTTTCGCTAATTCTCTAATAAGATCATCTGACTTTTCAAAATCAATCTGTTTTGGGATTTTATAAATCTCAGACAAATAAGGATTAGTCGCTTTCCCTTGCTTAATTGGTGTAGCAACAGTGCATGTATGACCTTTTAAATTATCATTCAGAATATTGTAATAAAGTGATTTTGTATCTATAGGAAGTAAAATTTTATGCATCTTTTTTACCTCCGTATTTCTTTTCAAAAAGCATCTTGAAAATCTCTGCAAGAACATTTACAACAATTGAGTTTCCAATAAGTTTATTCATCTTGCGATAACTAAATCCAAGGCGTTTTGTTCGCAGATATTCTTCCTCGGTGAAGCCCATGAACAAAAAGGCTTCTCTAATTGTTGGCAATCTGTATGTATCTCCCTTTGGACCTTTATATTTGAACATAGCAGCGGTGTTGCTGCGGTCCATGTTGCAAGTAATTGTATTTATAGTTGTTGAATCTTCAATATGTTCACGCTTGTTGATTTTCCACATTTCTTCTCTAGAAATTGTGTTATTTAATTGAGCCTGATTTGCTTCTTCCCTCAATTCTGGATCGCTATAGTCGATTCTTAAAAATGGTTTGATAGAAGGAGCCCTATTTTTGTAATTTATCAAATGCGTGTCATCAATCTTTTTTCCTAAATGGCTAATTATAAATGCTCTATTTCTATATTGTGGAATGCCAAAATCTGCAGCATTTAAAACCATTTTAGAACCATTTGAATAGCCAATTGATTCAAGAAACGACAGCCATTGGTTCAGGTCTTTCCTATTTGATTCAGCATAAATGGCTTTAACATTTTCCATTAATAAGTATTCTGGCAATTTATCAATCTTTTTTAACTCTAAAAGAATTCTTTCGATTTCCCAAAGCAAACCAGATCTTGTGCCTGACCCTTTTGACATGCCTTGTGTCTTGCCGCCTGTAGAAAGATCCTGACAAGGGAATGAATACACAAGCAAATCCATTTCTGGAATATCCTTGCCATGAATTTCTGTAATAGAACCGAAATTCTTAACACGTTTGTTAGCTATGTAAAGATTCTCAATATCGTTCTTTGGTAGTTTCGCAATATCAGCCAGAGGATTTACAGAATCTTTGCTGAATGTGAATTTAGATAATTCTTTGATTTGCTCTTTATACGAAGGTACTTCGATTGTCTCATTTGGGTCGGAATGGATTGCATCGTAACATAAAATAGCATTAATGAACCAATCACTAATGCCAACAATTTCAAAATCTAAATTTGCTCTCTTTAAAGCTGCATGTTGAGCGCCAATACCTGCGAAAGCCTCAAAGACGCGCAATTTTCTATGCTTTCCCATCCCAAACCTTTTTTAAATCCAATACCTTAAAAAATATATCACGTTTGGGACTTCTTTACTATACATAGTTAAGAAAACATAAACGGCTACAATGAGGTTTATTTCTGAAGCACATCTTTTATAGGGACCATAACATTAGCGCGATGCTCAACCATCATTTTGACATACCAGTCTCCCATATCTCTGCCACTAACTTGAAATGATACCCAAGTACCTTTTAGAGCGTGTTCATCAGTTGAGACTTCAAAGACCTCACAACAAACTAAGTGTTTATCATACTTAACGAATATGGCTTTAACTATATCCCCAATCTAACTATCCCATACTCCCTAACTTGTTCAGGAGAATAGAACTTATTACATTCATTAATTAAATCATCAAGATTATCAAATAACCCTTCAAAGTCTTCTTTCCAATAATCTTTTAATGCATCTAACCAATTAGGGTGTATTGATATATCTGTTATTGTTACCACTAGAGTGTCTTTAGGGTTTTCATTAGACACAAGAGTTATTTGATCTCCAATAGAAAGACTACTTCTATCAGGAGTGTTTAATCTATATTCATGTTTCTTTTTGCCTGCTTTTATTAATTCAAGAAAACAGGGTTTTATTTTCATTGTTATTTGTTTCATTTTATTGTTATGCCTGATGTCTATATTTTATTTCTTCTTGATGCTGTTTTAGTTCTTCTTCACTAGCGACATATCCTTTTAAAGTTTCAAATATCGCTCCTACTTGTTCTATAGTTAAAACATCATCAGGTAAACTACGATAATAGTTTCTAAATCCTTCAATACTATAAGCGTAGCGAGAATAGATTTGTTGACTATCTTCTATATCCACAAAGATAACAATATTTTTAACATCAAACCTATTACGTAATAACCATTTAATATTTCTACAGTGGCTATCATTCTGTTTAACTGGATTTTTATGACTCTTATCTGCCATGTATGGGTCATCGTAACGTTGATACCAATATTCATCATTATCTGAACCAGAAATATGACCTACCCATTTTTTGGTTTCAATGCAAAATATTCCTTTTCTTGATATTAATAAGGTATCTATTTCACTTTTATATCCATTTTTAAGTGGTACTAATATGTTGGCAAGGATATATTCATCATTTCTTAATAGAGGTCTCAAATAATAATTAGTTTGATATTCTCCTTCTTTTCCAGCTCTATCATCTGCGGGCATAAAAAAGGAGGAGTGATAATTATTTCCTCCGATGAATCTACCTCCACCATCTTTATAATCGCCATTATTTAATTTATTCTTTGAATAAGTTGAAACGATTATGCCGATTATTAGGCAAACAAGAAATACACCAATAATAACAACGATTATCCACCACATATTTATTATTCAAGGTCTTTTAGCGCATCTTTAAATGCTTGTACAATCTTTTCTGCTTCTATACTAGTATTAGCGGTATTGATAGATTCAAGAGCCTCATCACGCATACCTTCCATTTTCTTTTTTACTGCGGAAGCATATTTTTGAAATGGAAATTGTAAAAATTCTGAATATATTTGATTCTTATATTTCTTTTTTTCGTCTTTATCTAATTGGCCTATAGTTTTAAACACTATTTTATTTTCTTTGGGTTCATCTTCAGATTCATTTGCTTCTACATCTGGTAAGCCTAATAATCTATCTAACTTTCTATTTAACTTGTCAATTTTGCTTTCATTAACTTCAGTATTCTCTAATATCTGTGCGATAGCGAATAACACGAATGCTGGAACAGATCCTAATAGTAAATATAAACAGAAGTAGAAGATGTTAATTCCTGTAAGAGGAATATTAAACGCCATTAGGAAAATTCCAACAACGTATAATACAAATTCAATAACACCAGCAAATTTTAAAAAGCCTTTCATATTCTTTATTCCTCTACAATATTCTTTTTTAATTATATATTCTCTTCGTTATTTTATAAATAAAGACCAGCGCCCGATTGTTACGCTGGTCAAGGGAGTTTTGAAGTTCCTAACAAAGATACTTGGAGGAATCCAGTTAAGGAAGCTTCGTGTACTATTTTAATTGAATTTCTATAGTTATCAATATTGTTTTATTAAGATTTGTTTTTATTTCACAATTTATCAAATTATTATTCTTTATTAATGTATTCACTGTTACACCAATAACTAGGTTAATGATATGATAATGGACATGGAAAATATAAAAACTAATCAATACCCAAATAAAGGTAGACAAGTAGGCATAGATTTAGCGAAGTGTCTCGCAATTATCTTTATGATCATCATGCATACACTAATGCATTTTGACGCTGACGAACATTCAACATTTTATCAAATATATGATTTGATATTTGGTAGTATTTTAGCGGCACCTGTATTTATGACTGCAATGGGTGTTGGACTAGCTTATTCTAGTAAGTCTACTCCTAAAAAGATTATCTTTAGAGGCATTAACATATTTATCATTGCCTTTATATTAAATGTCGTAAGAGTTATTCCTAAATTTATTATTGCTGGAGTGGAAAAAGACTCTGAGCTTTTATTTATCTCAGTGTTTTATAATTCAATATGTGGAGATATCCTTGTTTTTGCAGGATTAGCCCTAATTCTATTTGGCCTGTTAAAGTTAGCAAATCTTAAAGACTATATGATTCTACTAATCGCGGTTATATTTTCTTTACTAGTGACATTCATTCCAGTATTTGTCACTAATAATGTTATTTTTAATTTCTTAAGTGGTCTATTTTTCCCTACTATGTACGGTAAGGACGTGAATATGGTCTTTCCAATAATGTCATGGTTTATTTTTCCTGCTTTTGGTTATTGGTTTGCTAACCAATTAAAAAAGACTAATAAGCCTAATTTATTCTATTTAGTTACTGGTCTAATCGGAGCAGTTATAGGAGTGACAGGATTTATTCTAGAAGAATATTTAACTTTTGGCTTTGTGGGTATTACTACTGAGATGGCTTTCTACGGGATGAAAATATATGATGCGTTATTTTGTATAGGTACAACCTTAGCCTTATTCGCCTTATGCTACTACATTAGTAAGATATCACCTTTAAAATTACAACAAAGTTATATATCTATGTCTAACTCTTTGAACTTGAATTATATAATCCACTACTTGATAGTTAATTATATTTCTATACCTTTAACGTATTATTATGGAGTTATCCCTCTATACGCGATGTTATTAGTGGCAGTAGGTATCATTATTATCTCCACTACCTTAAGTATCTTATTAAAAGGATATATCAAAAAGAAAGTTAACAAAGATCCTCATTCTCTATGGAGATTTATTAACGCTGCGTAGTTACAATCATAACGCAACATTTCTATTCATTTTTTTACTTTTTGGTAAATTTTATCGACTCAACTGTCATGGTTTATTGATGTTAATAAGACACGACAAACTTCCACCACTTATGGAATTAGGGTTTTCTTGCTCATCAGTTCTATAAGAGCGTATCCTATTATAAAAGAGTATAAAATTACAATAGATAGACTACCTAGAAGTATTGTAATAATTACATTATTTGCATAAAATGAATATATGGATTTTGGAAAGAGTTTTAAATTTTATAGACAAAGAGCGGGATTAACTCAAAAAGAAGCTGCTGCTTTAATTGGGATCAATGACTATCAATTAGGTAATTATGAAACTAATAGAAGTCAGCCAAGTTTAGAAATACTCAAAAAGATGAGTAAAGTCTATTCTATTAGCATTGACAAAATGTTAGGCAATAATGTGATTAGAAACAAAATTGAAAAAGAGCAATCCAATAATAAACAAGACTATATTGATTCTGCAGAAGTTCTTAGAATCATAGAAGAATTTGTTGCTCAAAATGATAACAAAAATAAATAGATAATTATTAGATAAATTGTATTATTTACAAGAAAACATAAAATTTACATTTTCTTGTTTATTTTTATATACTTAAAATGTCATAATGATTATGCCAGCTGAGCTGGTGGGATGCGTTTCTCTTATTGCCTCATTACTCTCGTAGGGAGGTGATGAGAAAATGTCCTTAATAAAAAAGACGATTATCTTGCTCATAATCGCCGGCTACTACTTGCGTTGATTAATTAGCTCCGCTTGTAGTAAGAGAACGCATCTCCTAATTAGATAATATAACATCTGTTTGAACTGTGCAAATGAATCTATAAAAAGAACTCCACTATTTGCGCTATAAAGAGCATTCCAGAAAGGACAATAAAATATGAAAGACTTAAAAGAATATAATTACATCGACGAATCATTTTATCGTGATGTTAAAGAAGTATTAGAACAAGCCAGAAAAAGAATATATAGAAATATTCAAAATGAGATGGTTCAAGCATATTGGCAAATTGGAAAAATGATTGTGGAGAAACAAGGCAGGGAAGATCGTGCTAAATACGGAGAAGGTTTAATTTATGAATTATCCATTCAGATGACCAAAGATTTTGGCAGAGGATTTAATAAACGCAGTCTTGAACAAATGCGTAAATTTTATCTTCTGTTTCAAAAACCGAACGCAGTGCGTGCGGAATTAAGTTGGAGTTATTATATACTTTTCCCAAATCGTCAACGCGCTGCGTGGCGAATTGAATTGGACACACTACAGACTTTTCAAAAAGGTGACACAGTGTGGCACCAATTTATATAAATGATAACGTATTTCAAATTTGGTCCGCAGTGCGTGCCAAATTACATTAAAGTTAATGATTGCTTTAATTCTTTTGTAGCAATTGAATAACTATTATTTCTTCCCAACCGCGTATTTTAATTCAATGGAGTGGATATATCTAACTTCAGTGTTGTTTAAAGTGACTTTATAGGATTTAGATTCGCTATTATATTCTTTTGTATATGTATTTTCTGGAAGTAGATAAGTTGGCTCATCTATCTCATGAGTATTTTTAACTCTAATTCCATCAGTTATAGCTGAATCTAAAAAATATGTTTCATCCTCAATAAATAAGGTGAAGGTAATACCGATTCCTGCAAATAAATAATCATCGCTATGACCATAAGCACCAATTGAGGCATCATTAGTGGCTTTAAACACCATTGATTCGTGATATTTAATATTAGTGTTTAAAGTAAATGTATAATCATCATCTTTTTTTGATTCACTAGTGAGATTAGAGTTATTAACAACATAAGTATAATAAGTCTTACTAGGAGTGTCTCCTCCACGATTACCAAATCTAAATACGCCTAATGCAATTATTCCAATAATAAAGATTACAATAAAGATAATCGCTATATATGTATAGACTCTTTTATTAGAGATCGTCGCGTTATTGATTTTATTTTTCATATACCTATCTTATAGTATATCTTAAAAATCAATTATTTACTGTAACAAGGATTATATTTGACGTTATAGATAATAGTAGAAGCGTTATTAGTGATTTCTAATTGAGTCTTAGGATCTAAACGTTTAAATTGTTCTTCACTACCTTCATAGTAGAACATAATCTTTTCTTCTTCACTTCTAACTTGAACATTCTTAAATTCATTAGTCTCTTCATCAAATTCCGCTTTTGAGAAGGCTCCTTCTCCAACTTGCTCTAATGAAACTGGTAAGAAAACATGATGGATGTTGCCACTATTAACGAAGCAGCGTTTACCAATCTTTTTAAGTGAAGTAGGTAACAATAAATAATCGTTAAAGAATGTACTAGAGTAAGCTTCTAAATCAAATTCTCTAGCGTTAATAGGGAAATAAGTACCTTTTAAGCCATATCTATTAAAGAAGGCTCTACGAGATACTCTAACTACAGAGTCATGTCTTAAAATGCCTTCTAATGGTTTAGAGTGTTCTCTATATTTATTACCATATCCATAAGAAGATATAGAAGTATATAAGCCTCCATCAATGATGTAGCCATTAACTTCATCAGTAATTAAATATGTATCTCCTCTAACAGGATCATAATATGTGTTATAGGTATAATGCCAGTCAGGATCATGATCAATATATCTAGCCGCTAAGATTCTATCGCCTTCAGATTTAAATTCTTCTTGAGGAAGACCGCTAGAAACAATATTCTCTTCTAAATCAGTAAAGAAACGTAAGACTCCTTCTGCTGGATAAGTATAAACTTCTAATCTAATAACACATAGTTTAATATCACCGAAATTATCTTTGACGGTTTTATATTCTAATTTATCTCCAGGATAGCTTTTATCTCCTGGCAAAAAAGGATATTTACCTTCAGGACGTAACACTCCTAATCTATTTGCACCCATTCTAATTTCATAACCTTTAGTTAGTTCTACAGAAGCATCTTCTAGTTTAGTACCGATATCGCTAAATTTAGGTAAAGAGATAGAAGCGTCTTCATCTTCGTTAATATAATCCACTCTATTTAGAATAGAGTTATCATAATCGTAATAATAAACTTTTCTAAAGTTATCAGTGGTTTCAAAACATTTCGCATATAAAGTAAGGTTACCGCTGTGTCTAGCTTCCATATCAAATACTTGGGTGCAGGCATGGTCTAAGAACCAACCACCGAATTTATATCCTTCTTTCATTACTGGATCAGGCATATCAACTTTTCCTGTAAGACCGCTATACTTTGAGTGAGTTATATGACACCCATCTCCATCTTTATTAGTTGGTAGACCAATAACGTTATAATTTGGATAAAAGTGACGATCACTAGTTAATGGAGTAGAGAAGTCATTAATAATATTGTTCCAGTCATAAGTACTAATATCTTCTTTTAATGTTGGATTTACTTTTTCGTTATCATTAACAGGAATTAATACATCTTTATCTTCTAAGTGGAAAATCGCTAAATGTTTATTATCAACTGTGCCACTTACTTTAAATGTTGCAGTGGATGAATATAATAATTTACCCACTCCATCTTCTCCTAAATTATTATGAACTTCATAGCCAAAAGTATATTCACCTGGAAGAGTGTATTCTACTGGCTCTATTTTTTTAACAATTCTATTAGAAGGAATCTTTGATTCATCTAATGGGAAATAATCATATGGTTTAATCGGATTAGATAAATCTAATTTCATCGACTTATCTTCAACTTGAATCATCTCTTTAAGAAGTTTTTCTGAAGTATCTTCTTCATATTTAAATTTTAATTCTTCAATAATTAAATCTTTACTTCCACGGTTAATTAAAGAGATATATGGTTTATCTAAAGTGACAAACATCCCACCTGTAGTTTGACTGATTTGATAACTCTCAAAGCTATTAGGAGTACTAGATATTCCAATTGCGTAGCCTCCTTCAGTAATATAGCCACCATCATATGTAGCCTTTACATATAATTCTTTAATTCCTGGAACATAATTTTGTAAATAGATTCCTCCATACGCCCCTAAAGTGATAAATCCAGTAGGAGAATCTTCAATAACTGTCTTTTCATCAAAATGGAAATGAACTCCAATTCGAGAGGTAATTTCTCCATCCACTAAATGGGTATCTTTATTAAAGACAATTTGATAATCAGGATCAATTGGCTCTCCTCTAGGAGCGTCACTACCTCCACAACCCGCTAAAGGTAAAATTAATAAACTAGAGAATAGTAAGGCAAACTTCTTCATATTAAGCACCTACCTTTCTATATTCATAGATTCCTCTAATGACTGTATTTTGTGTGATACAGTCAAAAGACTTATCCCACTTAATAAAGACATATTCATAATTAGGATCTTCGCTAATCATATATTTATCTCTAATAGAGGCATCTGGTGCAGTAGCGGCTTCCTTATCATAGACATTATCAATTGAAATGATATTACCTAGTCCATCAACCCAAACCACATTCCAGTAATAATAATCAATATAAAGCATTTTAAAATATACTGGTTTTAAATGTTCATCATCTGGTACGTGATAAGTGCCGGTATTAGAATCATTTGGATCATAGTTAATTGTCTCGCCAGTATTTTCATTTAACCAGCCGACAAATTTCATGTATCTTGGAGCAACACCAACAGGAAGTTTCATATCTGTTCCCATTAAATAATCTCCAATATATTCATGGTATCCCTCTATTTTATCTTCAATATAAATTTTTTGCTTATTGTTATTAGTGAAATGAATATTAATAATCTTCACTGGCTCATTAACTCCACTGCTACATTCATCAGTGACTTTCACTTGTACTTTTGCGGTGAATTCAGCAACTCCCGAGATATCTTTAATAGAGAATTTGAAATCATCATAAACTATATGACCTCCTCCATCATCAATAAGACTACATTCGAAATAGTTTTTAGAATAATCACTCACGAACGCTCCATATCTAATCTTGGTGGAATCATTATGTTTTAAATCTTGGTGAGAAGCAGTCATTAATTTACTATCAAAGACTCTAACACCTAATAAGTGATAATCATCTAAATCAATAGTAATTGTCTTTTCTTTACTATAATCTTCGTTATTTACTTCTATTGTCTCTTCTTCTTTTTCGAAAGCGTCAATGGAGTTCGCATTACAGAATCCTAATAGGATTACTGATTTAATTGGCCATTCAGAGGTAAAACCACCAAAAAGTAAAGCGACATCTACTCCCCACTTCACTCCTACTGATACTTCAAATTTACCACCACAATGTTGGTTACAAATTAATTCTTGTTCACTTCCCCAAGATAAATCAGATAATAAGTATCCTTGAGCGTCAACTGCTCCATAGGCTTTAATAAAGACTTCCGCGTGGAAGAATTTATAAAATCCCGCAATACCTATTCCAATAGAGGCTCTAATACCAACTTCCGCGTGGAAAGTACCCATAAAGCCAAATGATAAGTTTTTATCTTTTTGAGTTTGGGTATCTGAGCTAGGATCTGCTCCTTTGTTATTGTTAATACAAACATCAGTTCTATGTGTGTGGCTAGTGTAAGTCAAATCACATTCGACTGTAATTTGTAGTTGCCAATAAAAATCAATTTCAATACGGATATCTAGAGGGAAGAAATAATAACAGTCATATCTAATTAACGGATAGCTTTGTCCTGCAGCACTTGAAGTAGGAGAGTCACCATTAAATTTAGATTTCACAGTGTTATCTTTTTTAAATGCTTCTGTTAAGTCTTTTTCAATTCCTTCTTTAATTTTTTCTTTATCTACTGGATATAAATTTGTAGAAATCGCAATCTTAAATTTGACTTCTTTAGTATCATCTTCTTCGACCTTTAATTCATATTTCACTCCAGTAGGAATAAACCACTTCCATTTAATCTTTAAAGAAGCAGAAATATCATACTTTGTTGTTTGTTTATAAGATAAGACTAACTTAACATCAAAATTCTTTTCAGGGGTGATATCTAAAGTAATGGTACAGCCCCAAGTAAAAGTATCTCCATCAAACTTAATGTCAAATGCGACTTTTATATGTGCCGCCCAGTCAATAGCAGAGCTACGATAATTTCTAGGAGAGATATTATAATGATGATACATTCCCATCATCATGGTAATGATATCTTCGTGATGTAAGAAGTATTTACCTAGTTCATTCGCAGTTTCTTCTTCAGTACCAAATAATTCAAGATTTTCGATATTATCTTCGTTAACAGTGATTTTATCGTTAACATCTAAGTTCTTATATAAGTCTTCGCCTTGACAAGGTTCATAACGGATAAATAAGCCCGCTCCATTAGGGTTATTAGAGATTTTAGAGACTTTGCCATACACTGTCTCTTTATTATCTTTTTCTAACGATAAATCAGAGATACGGAAGAATTCGCCTACTTTAGCGGAGAATTCTCCATCATAAATGAAGTACGCTCCAAAAGCGTCGACATCAAAATATTGGACATTGGAGATATCATGATTTTTAAATTCATTATCAGACTTCACGACTTCATGCACACGATTGGAGTCATTAACATCTAGTGAATAATACGTTAATTCTCTTACTGAATTATCTTTTGTAGAGAACTTCAAATTATCATTATTTAGTTTTACGTGATATTGATGATCTTCATCAAAACTAGATACAGGTATTAAATATTTACCCACTCCATTAGAGGAACTAACTAAAGAAGCCTTAACTTCATTATTATCTTCATCCACTAATTTTAGATCTTCTAAAGTAGGATTATATTTAGCGTTATTTGATGTTACTGTTAAATACTTATCAGTGTCACCTTTTTTAAATTCATATATTGATTTACTTTCTTCTTGCTCTACTCCTTTAACAATAGGAAGAGGAGTTAAATCACCTTTATATTCTTCTGTTTCTATTGGGACATCTTCTAAGGACTCTTCCACTAATTCTCTTTCATCTTCATAAGAAATATCTTCAGCTTCTTTATCATGAGAAAAACTGCACGCTGAAAATAACAAACTAGAAGATAATAACAATAACAAAAGTTTCTTTTTCATATTGCTACCTCAATTTCATTCTATGTATCTATATTTTGATTGTATCACTATAAGTGTCACAAAAGTGCCACTCAAAAAAATATTTTTTTAATTTTATTTTTTTAGACTATATCTATTTTTCTTTTTTTGCGTCTAAATATCCAAGAACACCAATAACCATATAGCAGATAGTCTTAGGTAGCATCATCATTCCTACCCAAGAATATGTTCCCGCTAATAGGACTATCGCATATAAATATAGACTCTTTTATTAGAGATCATCGCGTTATTAATCTTGTTTTTCATGTTATACATCTATTCCTTATTTTTATTATAGTTTGCAATTTAAAGTACTAGTGACTATAAACAGTTTATGCCCAACATCATACACATTATCTTGTATGATTTGCTATTCTCCATTTAGCCATTGGATGTTTTTTCACATTTGAAGCAGTACGCTCATCAAATAATAGGGATGGATTATAATTCCCTTTTGAAAATTCACTTAAATACAGCTTTTCTTTATCTGCTAAAATTAATAAACCTTCCAACAATTCAATAACGTTTTTCTGTGTTTCCTCTAGATTGAAGATTTCACCCTTTTTAAGAACAGGTATAAGTTCTTTTTTTACGCTTTTATGATTGATTGTTTTTATTTTATCGAATGAGCTATTCGTAATTTCAAAAATGTTATTAAGCGATAAATAGAAAACAACAGCTTTTCTTAACATATCTTTCTTAAATAATTCGAAATTATTAACAACAAATACACTATCATACAAGTCTCTTGGTTTACTTCTATCAATCAATGCATTTATTTTCATTCCAAATAATTCTTCAATGGCGGGAGTTCTAAGTGTTACCACTTTATTGAAGTAATTGATCGTAGTAATTAATGGAAAATATAAATGTGCTCTATCCATAAAATTTACATCTACTTTAATCGTGTCTATGTTCCCAGATGCATTCCTATATTTATATATTTTCGAAAACAAAGCAAAACTGCTTCTATAATTTGAAGATATCTCATATTCATCATTAATCATGAAAGAATCCAGTTCTTGCTCAAGTAACTCTCTATCTTTGATTGCCTTATCTTTATCTAATGAGCCAAAATAATCTAGATCAATATCCACTGATAGTCTTTTTAGATTTGTATGAACTAAATTAATCGCTGTGCCACCTTTTAATAACAGCTTATCTTTAAAAGAACTTTCCGAAAAAACAAATTTCAAAACATCAAGGAGTCTTATTACCTTTTCGATATTACTACTTATAAAACCAGTATCATTAGCGAATTTTGATATATATTCTTTAGTATATTTCATCTGGCATACTCCTTTCTTTTGGGACCATCAATTTCCATTTAAGGACTAATTTAGCGAAGCCTACATTTGATTCAAAATATTGAATTTTATTGCCAGACTTAGATAAGCATAGTTGGTAAAACGACTCTGGAACACTATTTCCAAAGTGTTTTTCAAATAGATATCCAACTTTCTGATATAAATACGCTTTATCATAATAATTTAGCATCGTTAAAACTTTCTCTATATTCAAATCTCTACATGCATCTAAAGCATATTCTATTTCTTCTAATCCTCCGGCGTAGCCTGGATTATCAATTGAATCGACGATTGCACGTTCTAAAGATACCACTCTTATTCCATTTTCATTCATATGATCAATTATTTCTAAATCACAACCACTCTTTTTTGAAGAATAAATATTTTCTTCAAATTCGACATCATCAACATAGACATGCGTTAAATATGTGAAATGTGAGACAAAAGATTGAGTAGCTAATCCATAATATTCAATCGCTTCGTGATAAGAAAAGTATGCATCATCAAAAAGTCTACACGCTATTTGGAATTTAGATGCATATATCATTCCTGTTGTAGGATTTACTAAAGCATATAAACCTTTTTTAATTTGTTTGATTTTTCCATTTTTTAAATTGCGGCGTAAAAAAGAATTGAAACTATCGCGATTAGGATACGTTTCTTTTATATCGCTATAAGTAAATAAGATTGGCATGGTTTTCATACCAATATTTAAGCATAAATGGTTATATATGACAAGTTTTACTTAGATTTAGGTAAAGTTTTTTACTATTCAGAAAATTTAAATGCCATTTTCTTCGCGTCTAAATATCCAAGAACACCAATAACCATATAGCAGATAGTCTTAGGTAGCATCATCATTCCTACCCAAGAATATGTTCCTGCTAATAAGACCACTAATAAATAGAAGATAAATGACAATATCACTAATATCCACATAATGGATAAGTATTTCTCTTTTCTAAAGTATTTAAATAATAAATAGACAACTAAAGCGCCTAATAAGACAAATGGAATATTTCGATATATACCCCAATATAAATCACTACCATTCGTGGTCCACTGGTTTTGTGGATAACATAGTAAAGTGATCCTTGCGATTATTAAAGAGACGACAAGTAAATCAACATAGATATTTCTAGTCTTATTAATACGTTTATAGATAAATAAATATAAAAGTGCATAAAACACTGTCATTGTGATTGATGTCACTAATTTGCCTACCCCTAAATATAAGGCTAATGTCGCACTAGGATTATCTAGTGTTTTTGTGTATAACCCTATCGCTCTAGGGATAAGATGAAAAGCGTCACCTAAGCCTAGAATCATACAGGCAATCGCAAAATAGACACTCTTCTTTTTGATAAGAAGATAGATACCTAATCCAATAATGAATACTAAATATAAATAATAAAATCCTGTTTCAAATATCGCTCTCATAATCTGTATTTTATTTTTAGTAAGGACGTCTTTAGTAAGGACGTCTTTAGTATAACTTTTATTACTTAGCTTTGATAGTAGAACTGAAGTAGATTAAGTTTAAAATCTAATTCACCACTACTTTCAATAAAATGTGGGTCGTTTTCATTTTGGACAAAGTTTCTTAAATTAAATCCCACTACTTTGCTTGTGCCTTCAGTTAATGCCCAATAAAACCCTCTAGTTACGGTATCATCGCTATCAACAGTGAAATAGTTACTGGCTGCAGTATTTCCACCTGGGAATAATGTATCTCCATAGTTTCCACCAGCGAGTTCATGGATTTGTTTATAAGGTACATTATCTAAACTAGAGTAAAAATCATCTTTAGTTAACTTTTCATCTTTAGAAAATTTTACTTGATATTCAATCCAGTTATAGACTGTGGCGTGAGTAGTGTAGTTAACATCAAATCTAGTTAACTTATCGAAATAGAATAAGATGTTAAAGTTATATGCTTGCGATGTATTTGATGTGTTTTTAATACCAAAAGCGTCTAATAGATTTTTTCCAACATATTGATATCCACAATCTCTAAAGATAATCGCTCCTTCAATATATTTGCCGTTTCCAACATCGATAGTGAATTTCTTATCACTTTCATCTTTGCTATATTCTTTATCAGGATGACGATAATCATATAACTTCGCGTTATATAGCATATCTTTATTAATAGTGATGATTCTTCCATCATCTCCACCAGTTGGTTCGATAATAATACGACCTTCTGCTTTAGAATATTTACTTACAAGTTCACCTTTTAAAACATCAACGATGTAATAGATTAATACTTCATAATCAAATAAAGAACTTGTCGCAATAGTTTCATCATTAATAAACATATTGGCCCCATCTCCTCCGCTATCAAGAAGGAAATTGTGAGATGCAATTGTGTATTCTTTTGAATCTATTAAATCTACATAAGTATTATTTTCTAATACTTTAATATCTTTTACTCTTCTATCTCCCGCAACTCTAATAAATTCACCACTAGTAGTAGTTTCTACAGTGCTTTTTATAGTGGTGTCCACTGTATATTTAAGTCCAGAAACTTGAGCGAAAGCGCCAAATTGATTTTCTTCTGGAGTATCAGTCACTTTCATTGAAGTAAATTCTAGATAGTCTCTAATTTTACTTCCTGTAGTTTTCTTCTTTGTTAAGACATTTCCAAATGGATGGACATTCATAATATCTTCATAAGTAACATCGCCTTTTGTTAATCCAGTTCTAATGCCGCCACCATTAACAAATGCGATATCAGATTCTCCATAATATCGATAAGCATCAGCGATCAAATTGCCAATAGGAGCCTCTCTAGTTCTAACAAATAATCTGTCTCCGTTTAAATCTATATCAATATGAGCGACTACTTTATCTCCAGCTTCTTCTGCTTTTGCTTTGATATCCTTTACAAATATATCCATATCTTCATCAGCCGAATCATAACTGTTAATAAATTCATAAGAAATTTTTCCATCCTTAGAAATTGTTAAAGAGGCAAATTCATTTAATTTATAACCAGTATCCACTAATAAAACATCTTTATTATCTTTATTCTTTGTAGTAGTCCAAGGTAAATCAATATGATTATGTCCATCTAAAAAGGCGTCCACTCCTGTTGTGTTTTTAATGACATCAATTGAACTAAATGGCTTATAAGAATCTTGACTGCCTAAATGTGATAAGGCTATAACATAGTCCGCACCTTTTTCTTTACATTCATCAATATTTTCTTGAATTAAATTATAAAAATCTTCCGCGGTCTTTGCTCCAAAATCATAGGCAACCTCTCCATCTTCTAAGAATATTTTGGGATCAGAAGTTGTTAATGTTTTAGGAGTGGTTATACCAATATATGCGACTTTTTTAATCCCATATTCTTTTATAACATATGGTTTAACCATATTTAATTTATTTTCTTTATTACCGATATATGAAAAATTACAAGAAACAACTTCTCCTTTAAATTCTGCTAATCTACTTTTAAGGACATCAATCCCGTAGTCAAACTCATGGTTACCTAAAGTCACAACGTCATAATTCATCTCATTGATGATTTCCATGACATATTCACCTTTAGAGATCGCTCCAATAAATTCACCTTGCAAATAATCTCCAGCATCCACTAAAGCAACATAATTTGTTTTTTGTAAGTTCTTTTTATAAGCTTCAACTTTAGCGTAACCTAAATTAGTTTCTTTGCCTTCTTTATCAATTACACTCTCAACAGCGCAGTGTACATCAGTGGTATAGATAATTGATATGTCTTTATCTTGTACTTTTGGTGTATCTGGCTTTCCACAACCAATTAAAGTGGTAGACATAAACGACACCATTAATATTGTGATAAGTGATTTTTTCATAGATTAGTTCATCCTTTTACCAACTCAAAACATTATACATAAGTAAAATAATTACGACAATTTGCATTATGCAAAATTTATAATTATGCTGATTTTTTACCAATAGAGAGTGACATTCCTTACTTTATTTTGTTGGATTTTCTATATATAAAGTTGGTTATGAAGAAAAAGAGTCAAAATAATCTTTGATATATAAGTTTTTTTGTTAGGTTATTTGTAATAATTAGTCTATAATACCCCGGTATGGAAGAAAAAGTCTCCTTCTGGAAAAAGTATTTTACAGTTAAAAATATCGCTCTTAATGGAATTATCGCTGGCTTATATGTTGCGTTAACTATTGCCTGTGGACCATTAAGCTATGAGTTCATGCAATTTAGATTCTCCGAACTCTTTAACTTGTTTGTGTTCTTTAACCCAACCACTGCTGTTGGTTTAACTTTAGGCTGTCTATTGTCTAACTTAGCCTCCACTGTGGGACCTTGGGATATCTTACTTGGAACTGGAACAACTTTTGTGGCTTGCGTCTTAATGATTCTATATTCCAAATTATTTAAGAACTTATTCACAACCGGTTTTATTCCAGTGATCGCTAACGCTGCTGTTGTGCCATTTACCATCTATTTATCTTGTATGGGAACAAGTGAATCATTCGTTTTAGAACCTGTTATTTACTTCACAATGTTTGGCTGGGTAGCCCTCGGAGAATTCGTTTGCATCATTGGAGTTGGCTATCCAATTTTCATGGCTCTAAGTAAGACAAATCCAAGTTTCTATCGCCTCATCGGAGCGACAAGAAATATGAACTTTAAATGGTAAAAAACGCCTAATTTACCGTAAATTTTGCAAAAATTCCACAAAAAAGACCACATCGCTGTGGTCGTTTTTTATGTAGAACACTTATTATAAATTAGCAAGATAATCTTTTAATAAGGCATGTCCAACTTCTGGATAATGAACCATGAATGAACGCACTAAATTAGCGCCTAAATCACTCTCGCTACCCATTAAATACATAGCCACTGAAAGCACTAACATAAAATCTGTTCCAATTAATCTTGTAAGTACAGTGCAATCAGCAACTAATTGACTTGCTTCATATGGGATTCCAGAATTATATAAATATGGTGCAAGGAAAATCGCTAAAGATACTGGATCATTAATTAGACTTAATGCCCCCATTCCAAGTTCTTTAACATCTTCAATTAATTGTTGCTTAACTTCTGATGTTAACGAAAACGCCATCGAAAGAGCAAATTGAACAGTTGGTTGGACTTCATTAACAAAGTCAGCCCTGGTAGGAATGTAGATACTTTGCTCTGAAGCGGTTTCTTCTTTTTCTCTAGCTAAATAACTAAAAAAGTATTTACAAACATCTAATTCGCTATTTAAATCACCGCCAGCGAGATCTTTACAAGCCTTAAAAGTAGGGATAGAGATATCTTCATCAAAATCAAACAACACTTCATCCGTGTGAGTAGAACTTTGATATAATTCTATATCAATACCACATCTAGCAAAGCCGTATTCGCTAGGAGCCATATAGGTCACAGTATCTCCAGAATATACAATGTTAAAAACATTCTCATATTTAGGAGCGTTATTTTTATCTAAGCCTTTAGGACATTCAAAGGTATAAACAAACATATCTTTTTTGGCAATAGTTAATTCACCCCTAGATAAGATATAGTGAGATAAAACATTGCTAATTGCTCCACCTCTAGAATATCCACTTAACCAAAGTTTATAATTTGTATATTTATTCTCACTTAAATAACCTTTTAAAGCTGTATAAACATCATTAGCGCGAGAGGCAAAACCTTGATGGTCTCCTTCTAATCCTAATAAAGCGTTATTCTTCCATTCTAAACCATAATTATGGCCATTAATGGCAACGGATACTAAATTATATTCACCAATCTTTTTATGGGCGATCGCATATTGGATTGTGTCTTCTGTATGTTTTGGATAATTAATTGATAGATTGTCAAATTCCATCGCTGAATAGAAAGACCTAATTGTGGCTTCAGTTTCCGCCATTAAGGATTTGCCATTAGATAATACTGCGATATCTTTATTAAATTTAGTCGCATCGCTATCAAAATAACTATCTTCCATTTTAAATGTTAGATTATAGCCTCCAGTTTTAGTAGAATCGGCTTTTCTTAAAGAAGGTGCTAATGTATAATTCACAGTCATTCTTTCCTCTTCAGAAGAGCCACAACTAGAAAGAAGTAAGGCAGGCAAAATTAATAATAATATTGATTTCTTCATATTTTTTTCTTCCTTATACTTTATATATATTAGCATAATATTTCTTTTCGTAATCAACAATGTTGCATATGCAACAAAGTTGTTTTTTGTTTAAAACAAAGAAAAGGACCACTAAAAAGTGGTCCATATATTGCTAGAGGTAGGAATTATTTTTTAACATCAATATCTTTAGATAATTCTTTTTGTTCTTCGGTGAATTCTTCAGCCTTTTGAATTGTCTTTTTAGTAACTGTTTGTTTAATATCATCTTCACCTTTATGAACAACGATTTGTGGGAATGGAATACCGATATTGTTGTCATCAAAGAGAATCTTAATTTCTCTATTTAAATCACGTTGAACTTGATAAATATCGCTTTCTTTACATTTAGCGACAAATAATAAATCCACAGAGCTGGTACCTAATTCGGCAACGCCTTTATAGAAAGGACCTTCCACGATTGCAGGAATTTTCTTTCCGATAGCTTCAATATTATCTGCTATAACAGCCTCGATATTTTCAATACGATCTTCATATTTAGTAGAGACATAACATTTCGCAATAGAAAGTTCTTTAGTTTGGTTAATAATAGAACGAATATCACTATTGTTAACAATCTTAATATTTCCACCAGCGTCGATTAATTTTGTAGTTCTCACACCAATTGCTTGAATTTCACCTCTCCAACCATCAAGGATAACGATATCACCAACTTGATAGTCACCTTCAAAGACAATGAAGATACCCGCTAAAATATCAGCGACAAGAGATTGTGAACCAAGGCCTATGATAAGAGCAACAATACCAGCGCCAGCTGCAGAGAATTCGCTTCTTAAGCCGCATGCGGAGAGAATGAAGAATATTGCTCCAATGACGACAACCCATTTAAAGAAGTTAACAATTAAAATGAAGATTGTTGTGGTTTTTTGACTGCCGATCTTTCTAACTTTACCAAGATAATGTAAGGCAATACCAATAGTAATAGCAATGCCAAGAATGACGATACATCTTAAGAATCCAGGTACGCCTTGTTCAAATAAAGTCTTAGCAACTCCATTATCAGTGGATTTTAAGATGAAGAATGGTTCATATGCCCACACTATTGTTCCATCTGGTAATGTTGTTTTAATAACACCATAGATGTCTTTCCAAAATACAAAGATAACAATAACCCCGACCATTAAGATTCCATATAGAACCCATGGGATAATCTTACCTGCTGTAATTTTTCCTTTTTTCTTTTTCATAATTTTTTACCTCCAAATTATGTATTTTTAATTTCCTTGAATAAAGGTGAAGGATACACCTGTTAGAATAACTTTTTGTTGACTATCAGTACCGTCGTTATAGTCAATTCTAATCTTAAATGTCTTTCCTGACATTGCAGCTGATAAAGAGCTAAAGTCAGTAATAGTAGCCCCTGTAGATGCGGATGATGGTTTAGTCATATCAACACTAACGTAGAAAGAGAAGTTAAAATCATAAACATAATATTCAGATTCAGTTTCATCCGCTTCATTAATTAATACGATTTGTGGCCCAGTAGGAGTCTGGGCACCATAAACACAAGCTAAATCAATACCTAAATTGGTGTCGTCAGAAGCGATCTCAGTGTTATAAACTATTCCACCATAAACGCGATTAACAGTAGCAACAGAAAGATTGACTGTATCACTCCATAAAGGAGTGGATTGATTACTGCCATCAAAAACATTGAGGACAAACTCGGTATTGCCCCTATCGATATAAGTAATAAGATCAGATTCACTAAATTTTATTGATTGATATTCTTCAGTAGCACTAGCACTACACCAGCCACTAGAAATAGAATCAACAGTTGGTACAAGAGTGATAGCAAAGCTAGAAAGAGTTTGATAATTATCAGTGTATTCAATTTGAAGTGGCAGAATCACCATAGGATCTGATCCAGATCTATCAACAGTGACTAAATAATCTGAATTAACCTGATTCACCGATGCATCAGTGTTAATAAACGTAATGTCATCGTGATAAACGACCTCGGTTTGATTTGCTAAGATCTCAAAAGATTTAATGTCTTCTAATTCAAAGTTATCAAAATTAGAAATATCAACATATTGTTCTTCAGTAGTGGATTCTAATGTAATTAGATTACCTAAAATTTGTTTATTAGAGTCATCATATGTACTATTGTAAAGCTGTATTGATAAAGAATCATATTGAGGATTATCAGGATCATCAACATAATTTAAGGTAATAGCAAATTGGCGAGATAGGAAGCTAGCTTGTTCAGGAACAGTAGCACCATTAAATGCTACTTTTTCTGTTTCCATTGTGGTTGATCTACCAACAACTTGAGAATTTCTAACTAAAGTAAGAGTATAAGTTGTTTCCGCAGTTAAATTACTCGCAATAGCAGTACCAATTAGATTATCACTAGTTTCTGATTCTGGATTAAGTGAGGTTATCGTTAAATTATCAACAAGCGAGCCATCTTTCTTAACCTGAATTGATAGACTATTAATAGCTGCCTCTGGGTCAGTATCGTAATCTAAATATGTTTTACTAATGTTGAATTCAATAGATGCTTCTTTTAAAGAAGTTTCAATTGTACCCCAAGAGAATCCAGGATTTATACCAGAAGTGGTAAAATATTCAGTGCCTAATAATTCAGGATCTTCATTATCTGGTAGATAATAGACAGACACAGTATATGTAGTGCCTGGAGTTAAACCATCAATCTTGTCTGTAGGAGCAGTAACAGTTTTGCCATCATCAAAAAGTGATAAGTTACTAAATCTATATGTGGTTGGTGTTCCACCAGCAGATTCAACAATACTAATAGATAATTTATTAATTACATCTGGAGTTGCTTCTTGAGATATAAAACCAATATAAGATGCTTTCATTGAGATAGTAAAGTTAGTGGATGTATCCGACACATCAGCGTCTGGTTTCTTTACGAATTGGAATTTATGATATGTGTCAAATGATTTGTTGCCTAGCTCAATTACTTCAGTGTCTGTAGATAAGCTAACGACTAATTTATAGGCAACTTTAGCGGTTAAGCCAGTAAATGAACCAGTACCTCTAACTGTGTTATCATCGACTTCTTCAAATCTTTCAGCCCATGAATCATCATAATAAGTTCCATCAGTAGAACTTACTTCATAGTGAACTGCAGGAACACTAGTTGAACTATAATCAATATCAGATTTTTGAACAGTGAATGAGAATTCAACGTAGTCTCTACCTGAATTAACTTCTTCAAATTCCACTGAACGTATTTTTTCAACAGTGGTAAATGTTGCATAACCTAATAAGTTAGATTCGTCATCTAAATACACATTAATTGTGTATGTAGTTTCTGGAACTAATTCAGTGAAATCTCCATAAACCGTAATATGTTCATTATCAATAGGTTCATATTGAGTTAAAGTTAATCTCTTATAGAATTGATCAGCGTCCTTGATAGTAGCAAAAACGTTTGGTGTTTGTTGTGAAGTAGGATCATAACCAATATCCGCTAAAGCGACTTCAAAAGAGAAGCTTATACTCTCATCCGAAGGATTAAGTGGATTGAATGTAATTCTTTGAGTGAACTCTATGGTTGAGAATACTATAGAACCTATGACATTTGTTTGTTCATTTAAATATATCTTGATTGTGTAGCCAGTGCTTTCTGATAAACTTGCAAATGTTCCTTCACCTTTTAATTTGCCAGTTACACTAGATTCGACAAAACTAACTACGTTAAATGTATCGATAAGAGAATCGTTTAAATAGATTTCTGCATAGACATTAGATGTAGTGGTAGGTGCTGTTTCATCAAATACTACTTGGTCTTCATTAATTTCAAAAACAAATTTAATGGAGTCATAAGTTGCTTCAAATTCATCACTTAAGAATTCGAAGCCAATTTCAATTGCTTCAGTGGTGAATGTAGTTGATCCAAGTGATTTGAATTCTTGGCCAACGGAAACACTGATAGTTAAATTATAAGTTGTGCTATCGCTTAATCCGGTAAACTCGCCAAAACCAATCATATGATTATCATCATATTTATCTAAACTTTCTATTATTTTCTCTTGAGGCGTAGTTCCTGCACTAGAAATAGAGGCTTGAATTTCAGGAAGTCTAGATTCTCCAGGAGTATAACCTATAGTTCCGTTATCAACAATAAACGAGAAAGAGACACTGTTATAGGTAGGAATAACACTTTCAAACTTAAAGGTCCCACCTTTAGCGTTAGTTCTAAAAGTGCGATACGCAAGTTGAGTGTCGTTATATACTTCAGCGATGGAATTTTCTTCTCTAATTTTTAAAGTTAAGGCATAAGGTGTATCAGGAGTTAATCCAGAAAAAGCGTGATGGAAAATAAGTGTATTTTCATCGTATTCTTTATATTCAACTAAATACTCTTCGTCTTTGAAGTTTAAGCCATCAGAAATTGTGGCAACAACAGTCTTTTGACCAACCGGCACATCTCCACTTCCTTCGTTATAATGAAGTAGTTGAGAAGACATTGAGAAAGAATAATCAATACTATTAGCGGTAACTTCACTAGTTAAGAATGTCGCTAATTCTGGTTGTGAAGTAGACATAACACTAACTCCAACAATAGAGCCAATTGCGACAACTGAAACAGTAGCGGCAGCAACGATTCCGCCTAAAGCACTACCCGTAGAAGCTCCAGCACTAGAAGCTGCGGCTGTACTAGCACTACTAGAAGAGGAACTACTTTTTAAGACTTCAGATTCTTGTTGTTTCTCTTTTTTCTTTTCTTTTTCCCTGGTGGCTTTTGAAAGATTATCTTCTACTTTATCATTTATGATAGAGTTATCATTTAGTTCATCTTTAAGTGTATTTTTATTTTCAGGTTGAAAAGAATATTCAACTTTTTGTGCTTTATTATATTCACCACTAAAGTTGTTCTTTTCATTAGTGATATTTACAATGTTGTATTCGTTGTTTCTCATTCGAATATTTATTTTACTATAAAATATTTATTTATTTAATATTTACTTTACTCCACTCTTGATTGTTAATCCTTTACCACGATTTTTCATATAACAATCATTGTGTATATTTATGCAAGTTTGTGCATATTTGTCTCAAAGAAAAAAGCGTTATTTCTAACGCCCTAATCTTCTTTATATTTCTCTGGTTTATATTTCCATAGAGGTAAATATTTACTTACATGAGCGAGGTATAACTCGTACTCAGGATATTTAGAACTAGATACACCTTCTTGGAAAATTGAACTGCCTAAGAAAAGAAGCACTAAGACAAATGATCCCACCATTGACCAGTGGAAAATGCCATAACTAGATAATCCTGCTCCAATAACAAACAAGAATAAAGATAACCAAATACCTTGTTCACCTAAATAGTTAGGATGCCTACTTCTAAGCCATAAACCAGTAGTATTAAATCCTTTATTATATGGGGCTGGTAATTCTTCTAAAGATTTACCTTCATTAAGCATTTTTCTCTTATTAGTGTGGAACGCCATTTGTTGTTCATCAGCAATTGTTTCAATAAATAAGAACACTAAAGCAAAGCTAATAGCAAGATAATCAGCCCAGTTAAGTGCGACCATTCCACTTTCCATCACTGCTAAGGATGGTAAACAAATCGCTAATACTAATGCATTTTGATAGATAGAGATGAAGAATAAATCAAACATCATCCATGCTGGTCTTTTACCTAAAATCTTATTTCTTCTTAATACTTGCCATCTATAATCTTCTTCACCAGTCCAGAATTTCCAACTATAGGCACCTTTTCTAGCGAAGTTATAAGTTAATCTAAGTCCCCATAGGGTAACGATAATAGCAAAGATTGTGGTTCTAGGAGAGAAATCAGCTTTAGTAGCAATCACCCAGGTATAGGCAATAGGGAGAATGCTCCATAATTTATCCATTTGTGAATTGTTCATAGTGATTTCACCAACTACAAAACAATATAGAGCGCTACCACCACAAATAATTCCAAGAATCATTAAAGTGTCTAATTGTAATTGGGTTAAGCCAAATTGAGATGCTGGTGGTAAAACAATTGCAAGCACACACACTGCAATAACCACTAATACTGTTAATACTGTTCCAAAATACTTTTTCATATTCTCATCCCCTTAAAACACAAAAATCATAATCTATTTATGTTCATAAACAAATAATAAAAAAATATATTAAGATGCAATCGATATTTTTATATGTGTGTTCATTGAATTTGTCAGTTTTGTGGTGAAACATAGCAAAATATATGTCAGTTTTGTGGTAACTATGCAATTTTTATTGTCAGTTTTGTGGTGAAATGGTATATTTTAGTTGTCAGTTTTGTGGGAGATTACAAATATGAGAGAGCTAGATGAGTATGAAATTGCTTTGCAATATGGCACATATATCGAAAGAGATATATATTCCAAACTAGTAGATTGGAAAAATGAAGACGCTAGAGAGCATAAAAGCTTATTTTTAAGAGGAGCAAGAAGAGTTGGTAAATCATGTCTTGCTCTTGAATTTGCCCACAAAGAGTACAAGTCCTTTATAAAAATATCTTTTGATAAAGCATCTACCGACATAAAGAATCTTTTTGTAAATTCTTTAGATGATTTGAATTATTTTTATGATCAATTATCAGTCGCTTATGATACTAAATTATATAGCGGTCAATCTTTAATTATTCTTGATGAAATACAATTGTTTAAACCTGCTAGACAAGCAATCAAAACTCTTTTGCTAGATGGTAGATATGACATTTTAGAGACAGGATCTTTAGCTTCTATTGTAAAAAAGAATAAAGATGAAGATAAATACTTACTTCCTAGTGAAGAAGTTAAAATAGATGTCTATCCAATTACTTTTAAAGAATACTTAAAGGCTAAAGGCAAAGAAGAAATGGCTGATTTTCTAGAAAAAAATTGTAAAGCCAATAAACCTTATGGAGCAGCATATAGAAACATATATAAAGAATTTAGAGAATATCTTTTTATAGGCGGTATGCCAAAATGTATAGCTACTTATTTAAAAACTGGTAGCCTATCAAAAGTAGAGAAAGAGAAAAAAGGCATTGTTGAATTATATCGAGATGACTTTAAATTCCAAGAAAATGTAAATTCAATATACTTAACATCTATTTTCAATCTTATTCCAAGTGAATTATCTAACCATGATAAGAGATTCAAGTTATCACATATCAATAGCAACGCCAGAATAAGAGAATATGGATCTGCGTTTCAATGGTTAAGTGATGCCTATATCGTGAATATTGCGTACAATTCTACAGACCCATCAGTTGTTCCAATATTAAACGTTAATGGAGATGACATAAAAGCTTATTTCATCGATACAGGGTTATTATATACACTTTCAATATCAAAAGAAGAAGATGAGCAATTCTATAAATCAATAATTTTGGACAAGCTTCACATCAATGAAGGAATGTATATGGAAAACTACGTAGCCCAAGTTTTAAAAACAAAAGGTTATACAGATTTATTCTTTTATGAAAAAAGAGATGAAAAAACATTTAAGCCATTAATGGAAATTGATTTCTTAACCATTAACAAAAAAAGAGTATTGCCTATTGAAGTAAAATCGACAGACAATTATTCTTTAACCTCATTAAATAAATTTAAAACAAAATTTGACAGCAAAGTTTTGCCAGGAATTGTTATTCACGATGATGATTTTAAAATTGAAAATAACATCATATATATACCAATTTTTGCAATTGACTGGTATTTAAAATAGCAGTTAAAATTGTTTCAATGATTGCAAAATAAAACATATTAAAAAACAGGAATTTTGCGTAATTTTATGTTAAATTCCTGTTTATTTTCTAATATCTTTTTGTAAATTTATTAATATCTTTGTAAACGTTTTTAAGTTTAGGGAAGATCTTTAAATAGACCTTTTTATATAACTCTTTATATTGAGATGCAGCGTTAGGATTTGGATAGAATGTTACAGTTTTATGAGACATTGCTTCCATTGCCTCTTTTACACTACTAAATTCTTTAAGAGCGACAAATGTTGATATCGCTGCACCTAATGAAGTTGTCTCAAAAGTTTGAACTCTAGATACAGGTAAATTAAAGATATCTGCAGTGATTTGACAGATCGCGTCGCTTTGAGATCCACCACCAGAAATTCTGATTTCTTTGACCTTGTGTCTTTGACTTTTTTCTATTCCGTCTAGTCCTTCTTTTAAGGCATAGGCGATACCTTCAATAATCGCTCTATATAAATGTTCTCTAGTATGAACATCACTAAATCCGATAATTCCGCCTTTGGCTAAAGGTCTTCTTAATCCTGGTCCCCAATAAGGTTGAAGGACTAAACCATCACTTCCTGGAGGAATCTTAGATAAGTCTTTATTTAATATTTCCTCAACCGCCATATTTTGAATTTTAGATTCATCAATTAATTCGCTAGCAAAGTTCTTAGTGAACCAAGAAAGCATCCAATATCCTCTATAAACTTGAACTTCCATGTTATACCAATTAGGCACCGCAGCAGGATAAGCTGGTAAGAATGGTTCTGGTTCATGATATTTTTGGTTACTAACTTCAATAGAAGAAGCTGTTCCATAAGAAACAGCAGCGATATTTTTGCTTAATGCTCCAAGTCCAATGGTCTCGCAAGCTTTATCACTACCAGAAGCATAAAGTTTAATACCGCTAGGTAATCCAGTAGCCTTACAAATTTCTTCAGATATCTCTCCAATAACTTCACCAGGTTGCTTTAGTGGGAATAACATTCTGCTTGGAATACCAAAGATAACTCCTTTAAGAGCTTTTTCTGACCACCACTTTCTCTTTTTGAAGTTGATTGGATAGTGGCCGGTTAAGTTTGCACAGCTATCAGTTAATTCTCCGGTAAGTTTATAAGTTAAATAAGTAGAGATATTCACGTATTTAACAGTTTTAGACCAAACATCTGGTTCATTTTCTTTAATCCAGTGTGCCATAGTACGGCTTCTATTTAACTTAATAGTGTCTTGCATACCCACCAAAGAGAAAAGAGTGCTATACCCAAATGGTAATTTTTCTTTTGCTTTTGCAAGTCTTTGATCTAACCAAAGAATAGATTTTCTTACTGGTTTATTATCTTTATCTAATTGCACTGAAGAATCTCTAAAGGTTGCAATCGTGCTACCTTTAATTCTTTCTAATTTGTCTTTTGATGATTTAACAAGTTCTTTTAAGCATTCAATAAGAATGTTGTAGTAATAATCAGGATCTTGTTCTGCATATCCTTTTTCAATAGAAACATAAGCAGGAGAATATTTTCTTTTAACTATTGATTCAATTTCTCCCGACTTATTAATAAGAGCCACTCTAACTGATTGAGTGCCAAAATCCATTGTTAATACTAAAGGTGATTTATTTTCCATAATGATGTCATCCGTTCAATTAAATATTTTATATCTATTTTATTTACTTATAAATAGGTATTGATTATCAAAATATTGCTACTATAATAGGAATAAAGAATATACCGAAAGGAAAATAAAGGTATGAAGTATTTATCCGTAAGTGAAGTAGCAAAGAAATGGAATCTTAACGAAAGAAGAGTCCGCGTTTTAATTCAAGAAAAGCGTATTGAAGGGGTGAAGTTAGAAGGTCATAAATATCTAATTCCTGAAACCGCAGTTAAACCACTAGATAGAAGATATAAAGGACAGAGATGCTTTGAAGATTCTCCTTTAGACAAAATTAATTTTGATTTTAAAAACTATCGAAAATTATTTCCAAATTCAGAAGGATATTTTGGTCGCTTTGGAGGAAGATTTTTATCTCCAACTTTATCTAAGGCAATGGATGAAGTTTATAACGGCTATCTAACAATTGCGAAGTCCGCTAAATTCATCGCTGAACTTAGAGAAATTAGAAAGAATTATCAGGGTAGACCAACTCCGGTATATCACTGTCAGAATTTGAGTAATTATTTTGGTAAAGTACAGATTTATTTAAAAAGAGAAGACCTTAATCATGGTGGCGCTCATAAATTAAATAATGCGATGGGGCAAGCATTGCTTGCTAAATATTTAGGTAAGAAAAAACTTATCGCTGAAACTGGAGCAGGAAGCCATGGCTCTGCTGTAGCTATGGCGGCAGCCTATTTTGGACTTAAATGCGATATTTACATGGGCGAAGTAGACATGGAAAAACAAGCTCCTAATGTAAATAGAATTAAAGTATTAGGCGCTAATGTTATTCCGGTAAAAGAAGGAACTAAAACCTTAAAAGAAGCAGTAGATGCAGCTTTTGCAGCCTACGCTAAAGAATATAAAGAAGCATTTTACTGTTTAGGTAGTGCAGTTGGTCCTCATCCTTATCCTTTAATTGTTAGAGACTTCCAAGAAATCATTGGACGAGAAGCTAAACAACAGTTTTTAGATATGACTGGAGAACTTCCAGATATCGTATGCGCTTGTGTTGGTGGAGGCTCAAACTCCATTGGAATGTTTGAAGCATTTTTAGAAGAACCTGTCCATATTGTAGGAGTTGAGCCAATGGGACAAGGAAGAGAAATTGGTAAAAACGCGGCAACGATTACACTTGGAAAAGAAAAAGTTCTCCACGGTTTTAATTCTTTAGTATTAACCAAAGAAAATGGAGAACCTGCTGATGCTTATTCTATTGCTAGCGGTCTAGATTATCCTGGTGTTGGTCCTGAACATGCTTTCCTACATGAAATCGGTAGAGTGAAATATGAATCAGTTACTGATGATGAAGCTGCAGAAGCATTCTTCTTACTCTCTAGATTAGAAGGTATTATTCCTGCGATTGAATCAGCACACGCTCTAGCCTATGCTATTAAATGCGCTCGCACTATGCAAAGCGGATCAATTTTAGTCTGCTTAAGTGGACGTGGAGATAAAGACATGGAATTTATGTGTAAGAAATATCCACATATGTTCCGCTAATCATACGTATATATACACCCATAGAATGTCCACAAATAAAATTTTTGTGGAAATTCTTTCATATACGGGCACATATGTAATAGAATATTAGCGCTGGTGAGCGAATACATATACGCTCTCTACGTGCCTTATAGGAGGAAAAATATGGCTGAAAAGAAATATGTTTACCCCTTTGATGAAGCCTATGGATTAGGTAAAGAACTCTTAGGTGGTAAAGGTGCTGGTTTAGCAGAAATGACCCATATCGGCGTTCCTGTTCCAGAAGGATTTACAATCACAACTGAAGCTTGCACCCTTTATTATGACAGTGGAAAGAAAATCCCAGAATTTGTTAAAGAACAAATCTTCGCGGCAATTAAAGAAGTCGAAAAGAAAACCGGAAAAACATTCGGTGGGGAACATAATCCACTATTAGTTTCTGTCAGATCTGGTGCTCGTGTCAGTATGCCAGGTATGATGGATACCATCTTAAACTTAGGTTTAAATGATGTTACTGCTGCTGCTCTTGCAAGAGAAACAGGCAACGAAAGATTTGCATTAGACAGCTTCAGAAGATTCATCCTCATGTTCACAAACATCGCTAAAGGACATCCAAGAACTGAAATGGATAAGATGCTTGATGAATTAAAAGAATCAAGAGGATACAAATTAGACACAGAAGTCACTACAGAAGAATTAAAAGTCTTAGTGGCCAAATACAAGGAATACTACAAGAAAACATTCGGTGAAGAATTCCCAACTGATCCAAAAGATCAATTAATGGAAGCTGTTGCAGCGGTCTTTAGAAGCTGGGACAACCCAAGAGCGAATATTTACCGTATGCAATATTCTATTCCATATTCATGGGGAACCGCCGTTAACGTGCAATCCATGGCCTTTGGTAACAAGGGTGAAACTTCTGGTACAGGTGTTGCTTTCTCAAGAAACGCTGCTACTGGTGAAAAAGAAATCTCTGCTGAATATTTACCAAACGCACAAGGTGAAGACGTTGTTGCTGGTATCCGTACCCCACTTCACATTGATGAATTAAAAAGAAGAATGCCAGAAGTCTATGAGCAATTCGTCAAGACTATCAAAAACATGGAACTCCACTATCGCGATATGCAAGATATGGAATTCACAGTTGAAGAAGGCAAATTATACTTCTTACAAACTAGATCCGGAAAAAGAACACCTGCCGCAGCCTTAAAGATGGCCTGTGACATGGTTGATGAAGGATTAATTACCAAAGAAGAAGCTGTCTTAAGAATTGATCCAGTTTCATTCGATAAATTATTATTACCTAACTTCGATAAAGATGATTTAGCTAAAGCTAAAGATAGATTAGTCGCTAAAGGTAACCCAGCTGGCCCAGGAGCAGGAACCGGTGCTATCGCCTTCACTGCTGAAGAAGCTGAAAGAAGACATGCTGCTGGAGAAAAAGTTGTTCTTGTTAGAGCAGAAACCTCCCCAGAAGACCTTGCTGGTATGATTGCTTGTGAAGGTATTCTCACTATGAGAGGTGGTATGACTTCTCACGCTGCCGTTGTTGCTCGTGGTATGGGTAAATGCTGTATCACTGGTTGTGCTGCTGCCATCATCGATGAAGAAGCAAGAACCTTAAAGATTGGTGATAAAGTTTACACCGATAAGGATGTCTTATCCTTAGACGGAAGCACAGGTTGTGTTTACGAAGGTGACATTAAGAAAGTTGCACCAGATCTATCCTCAGGTAACTTTGGTAGATTAATGGGTTGGGTTGATGAAGCCCGTGACTTAGCGGTTAGAGCTAACGCTGATACCCCAAGAGATGCACATCAAGCTAAAGTCTTTGGTGCACAAGGTATCGGATTATGTAGAACAGAACATATGTTCTTCGATAAAGATAAGATCTTCTCCTTTAGAAAGATGATTCTTGCTGAAAGTAAAGAAGAAAGAGTCGCTGCTTTAGCAGAAATCGAACCATTACAACAAAAAGACTTCGAAGGTTTATACGAAGAAATGGGCAACCTCAACGTTAATGTCCGTTTACTCGATCCACCTCTACACGAATTCTTACCACAAGAAGAAGATAAGATCCAAGAACTCGCTAAAGCGACTGGACATTCTGTCGAATATATTCACAAGAGAATTGATGAATTACACGAATTCAACCCAATGATGGGCCACAGAGGCTGCCGTTTAGACGTCTCCTATCCTGAAATTGGTGAAATGCAAACCCGCGCGATTATTAAAGCTGCTATCGCTGTTAATAAGAGATGTGGATTACATGTTGAACCAGAAATCATGGTCCCACTTACCTTAGACTTAAGAGAAATGAAATTCGTTAAGGCTATCGTTTGCAAGACTGCTGATGAAGTCATCAAGGCTGCTGGAGTTAATCTTAAATACCATGTTGGTACAATGATTGAAATCCCACGTGCAGCGTTACTCTCTGATGAAATCGCTCAAGAAGCTGAATTCTTCTCATTTGGCACAAATGACTTAACCCAAATGACATTCGGATTCTCTCGTGATGATGCTTCTAAATTCTTACCAGATTACTACAGCAATAAGATCTTAGAAGAAGATCCATTCAAGACCTTAGATCAACACGGTGTTGGTAAGTTAGTCGAACTCTCTGTCAAACAAGGTAGAGCTACTAGACCAGACTTACACATTGGTGTCTGTGGTGAAACTGGCGGAGAAGCAAACTCCATTGAGTTCTATCACAAAGTCGGATTAGATTACGTCTCTTGTTCTCCATTTAGAGTCCCTGTTGCTAGACTCGCTGCTGCACAAGCCGCAATCAAATTCCCAAGAAAGAAATAGTTCTTTCTCAGCCAATTAAATAAACTAAAACCTCTCACAAAATTTGTAAGAGGTTTTTTAATTGTCACCGTAATGAGACCACATCGATACTACTAGTACAACTTTTTCTACATCATCTATTTTGTATACAAGACGGTGCTGAATATTTATTCTTTTAGAGAAAAAGCCATTTAAATTGCCTACTAGTTTTTCATATGGTAAACATCTCGGATTCTCTTTCAATGAATCAATAATCGTTTTTGCTTTTTTGCTTAACCCAACTCGCTTAAGAAAATCGAGATCTTTTACGGCTTGTCTAGAAAGCAAAACCGTGTACATATTACCAATCTAAATCATCGGCATTAGTCGCTTCAGTATAAGGCGTTTTTCCTTCTTTAATGATAGATTCTGCTAAACCATCAACAGAGTTTAAATACATTGTTTCTAAAATAGCATTAAAATCTTCTTCACCAACTAAATAGCAGTTTTTGCCATTCTTCTTCGTAATAAGCATTGGTGAAGATGTATCATATACATCATCAAGCAATTTGTACAAGGTGCTTCTAGCTTCAGTAACATTAATTGTTGCCATTGATATTCCTCCTTTCATACTTATCTTAACGTACGGTTTACCGCACGTCAATATTTATTAAAAGAAAACACCTATTTCTAGGTGCTTCTGTTATTTATTAAACGCTAGTGACTTATAGAACACGAAGTTATTATCTCCATCTATATAGCCAACTTCTTTATCGTTAACAATGATTGAACCATCATCATCAACATAACCAATTTTCTTTGGAGGGAAATAGATTTCTCCTTCATCGGTGATCTCTGCAAATTTATGTCCGTTGATATATAAAACATTCTCACCAATATAGCCCACTAATTGGTCATCGATATAGATATTTCTACCAAAGGAATCGATAATTAACACTTAGTAAAACCGCCTATTTTCTATTTGTGAAGTATGGTCCAACATGTTCTCCGTCTTTGACAGTCATCTTTTCTAGATAACATAATTTAACGTGAGCGTCATTACCAACTTTAACATCAATTAATGTTGTATTTGGACCAATATAACAACCTTCTCCAACCTTACATTTACCTAGTAAAGTTGTATTAGGCATAATTACTGTATCTCTTCCAATTTCTGATTCAGGAGAGATATATGCAGTATCAGGATCTTCGATTGATACACCTGATAACATTAATTCTTTATTCACTCTTTTTCTGATGATTTTAGCAGCATACGCAAGTTGAGTTCTATCAGATACACAGAAGATATCTCTAGCATCTTCTAAAACATACGCTTCTACTGGTAAACCTTTTTCTCTAAAGAGTTTAACTAGTTCAGATAAGTAATATTCATGCTTAGCGTTATTAGTGCTTAATTTAGGAAGATATTCTTGGAGTAACTTGTTATTTATAATATAAATACCCGCGTTAACTTCGTTAATCTCCGCTTCTTCTTCGTTACAGTCTTTATCTTCTCTAATTTCCAGTAAGCGATATGAGCCTCTTTCTCTTAAGATACGACCATATCCAGTGGGATTTTCAAGTACAGAAGTACAAATGGTTAAGACATTACCGTTTTTATGATGTTTATGATAAACCTTGTTTAATGTTGCAGAAGTTAATAAAGGGGTATCTCCTCCTACCACAATAACATCACCTTCCTTGTTAGCGAGTTCTTTCACTTGCATTAAGGCATGTCCAGTGCCTAGGATTTCTTTTTGCCACACCACTTTAGAGTAGTCTTTAACACATTCTTCAGTGTGTTTTCCTCCATAGCCCACGACTGTATATATTTCTTTAGGTTTAATGGCTTTACAAGCATCAATCACATAATTGATTAATGGCTTACCTAAAATTGGATAAGCAACCTTAGAATGGTTAGGATCTCTACTTTCCATACGAGAGCCTCTACCTGCTCCTAAAATGACGACATACTTTTCAATCATAAATATTCTCCTTATTTCTTTATCACTTTTGTGACTTCCACAAAATATTTATCTTCTAATGATTTTGCTACTTTCTTCACGAGTGAAGAATCTGTTGATAACACAAACACAGTTGAGCCACTTCCAGACATTAACACAATCTTAAATCCAGCAGCTTTAAGTGTATCTTTGATTTGCTTAATCTCAGGCACTAATGAACAGGCAGCTTCTTCTAAAGAGTTACCAATAGATTCCGCTAATAAATCATCATCGCCTTCTTTTAAAGCTTTAACAACCGTATCAACATCAACGTATTTATATTCTTTTTTATCTGCAATAGCGAATACTTCTTTAGTGGAGCAACCACTTTGTGGTTTTACAATTAAGACTGAATAATTATTCTTAATTTCAATCGGCTCCATAATATCACCAATGCCGTGACATCTAGCAGGAGCACATTTCACAAAGAATGGGATATCTGCTCCAAATGTTTTAGCCATATCAATTAATTCTTCGTCAGTGGCGTTAAGCTTTAACATTTGGTTAACCGCTTTCATCGTAAAGGCAGCGTTACTACTTCCTCCACCTAATCCAGCTTGCATTGGAATGACTTTATGAATATAGACTCTAAATTTAGTGGAGAAGCCATATTTATTCGCTAAAGCATTAATTCCTTCAGTAGCAAGATTATAATGGACTAGTCCATTAGAGAAGTCATCAACAGTAACAAAATTATCCCCACTATTCTTTAATGTAGAAATAATGATGGAATCATGCAATTCGATAGGAACCATCACAGAATCTAATTCGTGATAGCCATCTTCTCTTTTGTTAACAATGCGTAACGAAATATTGATTTTCGCATAGCTCTTAATACTTTTAGTACTCATATTAGTTCACCTATATTATATCTATTTTTGTATCAATTGATACATTTGAAAATATATTTCTGGTTTTATATTTTCTGGCCTAAGATTAGGATCTAAATTTAATTTAGATAATAGCTCAGTAGCCTTATCTCCACTACTTAGGTAATTTTTCAAATTGTTATAAATGGTTTTTCTTCTATTTAAAAATAACGCTTTAGCAAATTTATAAGTTCCAATAACTAAATCATAATTAACATCATCTTTACGAGTTAAAGTAAAGACTACAGATTTACATTTAGGAACTGGATGAAAACTACCTGGTTTAACAACAAAGTGCTTTTCAACATTACACATCAATCTTGTTAAAATAGAAATCGCTCCATAATCTTCTCCGCTTAATTCATAAAAACGATTGAAGGCTTCTAATTGAATCATTAAAACCATCTTTTTGGTTTGTTTGGCGTTAATCAGTAAGAACTCCACCAGTTCAGTAGTGATGTTATATGGAAGATTACCTATTATCTTGTCATAGTTGGATACATCAATTTTTCTTATATCGTTGTTAATATAATGAATTCTGTTCTGATAAAAAATCTTTAGGAAATCAATCATTCTATAATCGATATCACAAACAGTGAAATTCGATTCTTTTAAATCAATAAAATGGGTTAGGCTACCTAGACCAGGTCCAATTTCTAATACTTTTTCATCTTTTTTGATATCTAAAAGCTCCACAATTGATTTTGCGATCTCAGGTTCAAGCAAAAAATTCTGCCCATAATCCTTATCTGGATGGATATCAGTATTCTTTAAAATCTCAAAGATGTTCGATCTATTTATTTCCATATTTTTCGATGATTTCTTCTGGTTTAACACCTAACATTTGTAATTGATTTTCTAAAAATTTTTTTGTTCCATATATTAAACTATAATCATTAATTATTCTATTTTTTGTTGTTTCCGGATTATCGCTTAACGAAATGATACTATTGAGCTCATAACTAACTTTAACATCTAACTCTTTTTTATATGGACTTAGATGATCTTTTAAAGCATCTATAATTGCCTCATATTCAGTTTCTGCAACCCCAGACTTTTTGTAAGATTTTCTGGTAATTTTTGCGCTTTTTATGACAAATACCTTATTAATTTTTGTTTTAATTTTATTTGCAATGTCTTCTCCTGCTTTATCATTATCGGTTAAAATTATCACTTTTCTTTTCTTGGACACTCGACTTAGAAAATCGATTTTTTCTTCTGAAATATCATAACCATTAGTAATGAAATAATGAGCTTTAATAAATGAAGATAAATAACTTACATCACTCTTACCTTCAACAACCAAAACACCGTCTAAATAAAACTTATTCATGAATGTTAAATAGTCTACACGCATTCTCGTAAGTAACTTGATCGACATGCTTTTTCGATATATCTTTCAAGCGTGCAATTTCTTCACTTACTAAGCAAATATATTTAGGCTCATTTTTCTCTCCTCTATGTGGATGAGGAGTTAAGTATGGACAATCGGTTTCAATTAATAATTTTTCTAATGGGACAACTTCCGCAACTTCTTTAGGGGTTTTAGCATTAGTAAATGTTACCGGCCCACCTAAAGAAATCATTAATCCTAGACCTAATACATCATTAAGCATCTCAACACTTCCGGAATAGCAGTGCATTACACCTCCAAATAGAGGCTTATGTTCTTTTAATATCCTTAAACAGTCTTCGTTTGACTCTCTATTATGTATGGAGATTGGTAAATGATGTTCATTAGCAAACTCAATTTGCCTAATGAAATATTCTTTTTGTAAATCTCTTCTAGATTGCTCTTTTTCCCAATGGTAATCGAGACCTATTTCTCCAATCGCCACAACTTTTTTATGAGATGCTAGTTTTAGTGTATCCTGAAATTCTTCTTCAGTGATATCAAAGATATCACAAGGATGAAATCCAATTGCAGCGTAACATTCTTCGTATTTCTCTGCGATTTTTACTGCTAGTTCACTTGATGCTTTGTTATATCCCACAACCAAAAACTTACTGACACCTGTTTTTTTAGCGTCACTAATCACTTCGTCTATTCTTGGATAAATTGCATCATCATTTAAATGGCAATGGGAATCAAACATCATATTTATTTACCAACACAAAATCTTGAGAATATTTCTTTAGAAATATCTGTTTGTTTATATTCTCCTAAGATTTCTAATATCGCATTATAAGCGTTCATTAAGGAAACACTTACTAAATCTATAGATAAATCATTAAATGCGTCTTCTTTAGCTTGTAATAATGCTTCTTTAGCAACTTTTAATAAACCTAACTGTCTCACATTATTTAAAGAAGGGGTTCTAAACGCTTCTTCTTTAATTCCTAATACTTTATATATTTCCTCTTTAAGAGGATTAACATCGTTATTAAGCGCGGAGATATAGAGTTTATTATCATCTTTATCTTTGATTTTATCTGCTTTGTTATAGACAACAACATGAGGAGTGTCTTTTACTAGCTCTAAGATATCTTTATCTTCTTTATCTAATTCTTTAGAGGCATCTAAAAGAACAATAACCAAATCCGCTTTAGAGATGACTTCTTTTGATTTAATAACTCCAATAGATTCAACAGTGTCTTTAGACTCTCTAATACCTGCTGTGTCTAATAAGTGGAGTATTACTCCATTTAGATTAATTTCACCTTCCACGACGTCTCTAGTGGTACCCGCAATATCAGTAACAATCGCCTTAGATTCGCCTAATAAAGCATTTAATAAAGAGGACTTACCAACATTAGGCTTTCCCACTATAGCGACTTTAATACCTTCTTTGATAATTAATCCTTTTTCTCCAGATTCCACTAAAGAATTAATTTGTGGAACTAGTTCATCTACTAATGAAATAACGTGATCTTTATTTGCGACTTCAATATCTTCATATTCTGGATAATCAATATTCACTTCAATTAAAAACAAGATATCAGCGATTCTCTTTTTAATAGGTAAGATTAATTCGCTGGTTTTTCCTTTTAAGGAAAGGATTGATAATTCTTTAGCTTCTTTACTAGATGCATTAATCACATCATTAATTGCTTCTGCTTGGATCAAATCGATTCTACCGTTAAGGAAGGCTCTAGAAGAATATTCTCCGTTAGTGGCATATCTAGCACCTTTAGAAAGTAATAATTCAATAATCTCATTAGCGATAACCATTGAGCCATGACACATAATTTCCACTAGATCTTCTCCGGTAAAAGATTTAGGACCTTTATAAATCGCTAAAACAACTTCATCTACAACTTTGTTGTCATTAACAATATTACCAAACAATAATGTTCTTTCTTTTATTTCTCTTATATCTTTTGAGAAACACTTAGAAACAATATCAAAAGCATCATCACCAGACACTCTAATGATGGCAAGTGCACTTTTAAGGGGAGCGGTAGCTAACGCAACAATTGTTTCCATATTCTTTTAATCTTAAAAGCACCCAAAGGGTGCTAATAATTATTCAACGTAGATAATTTGGACTTGACGATGTGTACCTTCGCCTGTGGATTCAGTCTTGATGTTATGCCATCCATTTAATGCGTTATGGATTGCTCTTCTTTCATCCGCTGGCATTGGATCAAATGTATAAGTAGTTTTTGTCTTTTGGACATCTTTAGCTACTTTTCTAGCAAGTCTTTCTAAACGGGAATATTTATTATCCTTATAGCCGTTAATGTCTAATAAAATTCTAAATCTCTTGTGGAAGTGATTACTTGTAGCAAGTTTCACTAATTCGTTAAGGGCTTGTAAGGTGACACCATTTTTTCCAATTAAAATTGGATTATGTGTGCTGTCTAGGGTGATATGAATTACATCATCATCTAATTTTGTTCTTACTGAACTTTCTATTCCTAAAGCATCAGTTGCATTTAATAAATAGTCTTCAGCGTATCTAATGATATCTGTTAAATCATAAACTTCGATTTGAACTTTCTTAGAGAAAAGTCCAGATTTTTTTCCTGTATCAATATAGATGATATCTGAAACAGGTTTATTTAATTCTTCAGAAGCTTTTTGAAGTGCTTCTTCGATTGTTTTTCCAGTATAAATTTCCATATTATAATCTCCGATTATTTTCTAGCGGCTTTTCTATCGGTGATCACTTGAATAACAAGTGTTTGAACGATTGAGAATACCGCACCGATGAACCAGTAAATACCCATTGCGCTAACAAGTGTGAAGCCCATGAATATGATGACCGCAAGCATAATGTATGTGAACCATTTCATACGGTTACTTTGTTGCTTTTGAGTTGGGTTTTTACCAAGTTTAGCAATTTTCTTTGCTTTCTTCTTTTGTATCCATTGAGGTAAGAGCATACTAACAGTTTGTGCTGCTGCCATTAATAAGAATAAGAATAATGCAGTAACCGCAGAATATCCTCCTGCGGATGTCCAGTTGGCACTATTAAACAATGCATCTTTAATAGTTACTGAAAGTGTTAAGTTTAAGAAACTACCATTAGTGAGAACAGCAGATCCACTTAATGCACCCCAAACACAGATGAAGACTGGGAATTGGACAATTAATACAATGATAGTGATAAATGGATTAATATGGTGCTTCTTGTATAGCGCTTGCATTTCTTGCGCCATACGAGCTTTCTCTGCTCTATTGGTATTTGAGTTTGGATATTTGTTTTGTATTTTAGTGATTTCTGGTTGTAACTCAGTCATCTTAGCGTTGGATTGAGTTTGTTTCCATGTTGCAAGCAACATGATCGCACGAATAATAAATGTAACAAAGACAATACCAAGGAACGCGGCTAAACCAGCAGTAGCGCCTACGCCACGGAATCCCATGACGATACCATCGAGTAACCAACCGATTGGGTAAACAAGTAATCCTTCAAAGAATCCTCTACCCCAAGCATATCCCCATGTTTTTTCATCCATGAAAACGCCTTTAGTTTCATAACCATAAGATCCATATTTATCGGTTTTTGTTGTAAAACAAGTTCTATAAGCAGCCACCCAAGAATCAATTTGAGCGTGGTAAGCTCTTATAAAGTCACTTCCTGGACAGGCATCTGGAGAGAGAACACCCATTCCTGCTCCATCAATACCGTATTTGATAATTAATTTAGAAAGTGGTGAATCCGATTCAACTTGTTGTCTAGCAGTAGAATCAAATTTGTTCCAGTTATCTAGACCATCTACACCGCCAGAAAAGAATCTTAAGTAACTATTATAAGACAAGTCACGTTCAACAGTGGCTTTCCCGAGTTCTTCATAAGTATACTCTAAAGAATTTTGAGCCTTGTCAGCAATAGTTCCAAAGATAGTGTTCAATGCCAAAAAATCAAATCTTTGCATATATTCAAGAGCAGTGCCATCGATAGTTTTGAAGCCTGCTTCTCTAGAAGATTTGATAATGCTATTTAAAAATCTAACTTCTTCTTTAACTTCTTTATCTTTTTCGTAATCGTGATATTGGTAAATAAAATTACCAACATGTTCATCGGTGTTACTAGGAACCCAATTCGCAGTAACTAGTTTTGCACCTTTAATGACATATTCATTTGTTTCACCATAAAAGGTAAGTTCATCAGATGAATTTTCACTTTTAACGATACGAACAACACCTGGTTCGAAGGCATATTTCATTCTGCCTACATCGATACCAGAGCAAAAAGAAGTAGTACAGCTACTAAGAGCAATGACACCTAAGCCGGTTGTGACTAGGGCTAGTCCTAATTTTGTTCTTCTTTTCATTTAGTAATTCCTATCTTACTCAATAAATTATTGAGAATTATTTTGTTATCATTGAAAGAACTATTCAGAAATTCTGCTTTAACAATAATAACAATATCGAATGTGTGAGAAGTATATTCTACGAGCGAGTCACACATAGCTCGAGTTTGCCTTTTAACACGATTTCTTGTTACGGCGTTGCCGATTTTCTTGTTAACACTGATCCCTATGCGGCAAACATTCTTGTCATTATTAATATAATGAATTAAAAAGGGACTGTGTTTAAGGACGTTACCTTTTCTAACCGTAAACACAAATTCTTGATTATCTTTGATACGGTTAATAACTTTCATTTTTTCTCCAAACAAAAATTAGGCAGTTAATTGTTTACGTCCCTTAGCTCTTCTTCTGGCTAAGACTTTACGTCCATTAGCGGATTTCATTCTTGCTCTGAATCCAGCCTTGTGAGCATGTTTTACTTTACTTGGTTGATAAGTTCTTTTCATAATACGTTTCCTCCAAATTTTACGCAGTATAGATTATAAATGTATTTATAAATCAAAGTCAAAGGAATATGGTTTTTTATTCTTAATTAAAAAACAATTCACGGAATCGGTGTGTCGTGTTTTTCCACATAGTTATCCAAGATCCTTTTTAAGAGAAACTCAAAAAAATAATCCACATTTCCTCTTTTTGCCCTTTCCACAAAAAAATTAATGCTCAAGAATCATTTTGTAGTGTAATAAGAATAAGCAAAGCTTATTCATATAATTTCAATTAAACTACATAAAAATCAATCCACATTTATTCACAATTTTCACCAAAAATCCACTTTTTATCCACATCAAAAAAATGTGGAAAACTCAAAAAACGGTCATTTTTCTTGATTTGACGTTGTCTATTTGATTTTTGTGGATTGTGGAAAACTTTTTTTACTGATTTTATCATTAAAATCTATCTTGTTTTCATCTATAATTTAGTAACGAAATTGGGGATATCATTTTATGGTTACAACATTATCTGAGATGACAAAATTATGGGACAATGTTCTCAAAAGCATTAAATCTAAAATTGACAACAAATGGACATTTGATTATTTCTTCGCTAACTCATATATCGATAGTAGAGATGGCGATACTTTAATCATTGTTGCCCAAAGCACTGTTGCAAAAGCTGAATTAATAAATAAACATATTGATTTAATTCTCGATACAATCTCAGAATTTGAAGATGACATCTACACAATTCGTGTCGTAACCGAAGATGAATTACAATCAAGCAATAAACACGAATCAAGTAAAGCTACTCAAAAAGTAGTTTCTCGCAACGATGATCAACCAGTGTTTTTTAAAGATTCTATTCTTAAACCAGAATTAACTTTTGACACATTTGTTGTTGGTGATTGTAACAAAGAAGCTCATAAGGCCGCTTTATATGTCGCTAAAAATGGTGGTTCCTTATTTAATCCTTTATTTATATATTCTCATTCTGGTTTAGGTAAAACTCATTTGCTTCACGCAATCGGAAATGAAATTAAAAAAGGAAGAATGCCAAACGCAAACATCCTTTATATCGACACCAATGATTTAGTTGAAGAATACATACGATTTGTTAGAGGTGAGAAAGAATCTCAATCAATGAAACAGTTCTTCAAGAGTGTTGATGTCCTACTTTTAGACGATGTTCAATTACTAGCAGGGAAGGTTAAAACATCTGAAATGTTTTTTGCAATTTATCAAGATATGTTAAACCATGGGAAAAGGATTATTATCACTTCTGATAAAGAACCAATTGAACTAAAAGGAATTGAAGAAAGACTTATCACTAGATTCTCTCAAGGATTAACCGTTAAAATCGACGAGCCAGATCTAGATACCAGTGTAGAAATTTTAAAACGCAAGATTACCGCAAATGGGATGGATATTGAAAAATTTGACGCAAATGTCCTCTTATTTTTAGCAGAAAAGTATTCTAGTAATGTAAGAGATTTGGAAGGTGCGGTTCAAAATTTATTCTTCTCATGTCTTGATTTATCCGATGAAGAAAGAATCACAATGGATGTTGCAATTAAGGCTGTTAGTTCAATTAAAGGTGGTAAAAATATTGCTGCTCAATTAAGCGAGCAAAAGGTTATTAACGTCGTTGCTGACTATTATAATATTTCTCCAAGTGAAATAACTGGGAAGGTTAGAACAGGACAAATCGCTTTAGCTAGACATATATCAATGTATTTAATTAGAAAACACCTAGATGTACCACTTAAGAAAATTGGTGATATGTTTGGCGGTAAAGATCATACAACAGTTATGTCTGGAATTTCCAAAGTGGATAAAGAGTTGAAAACTAACAAACAACTTCAAGAGGCCATTGAAGAATTAGAAGCCAAATTAAAATAAAAGATTTATTAAAAATAAATAGTTAGTAAAATCTGATGTGTGATAGAATAAATTTAATAAGTATTTATAAAGTTATCCACATTATCCACACAGATAATAATTATTATTATAAATAATATAAATAAAAAAGAAGGTATTGAATCATGAGATTTGTAATCAAAAGAGATGAATTATTAAAAGCCTTGCTAGTCGCAGGCAGAGCAGTAAATTCAAAATCATCTGCAGTTCCTGTCTTAGCTAATTTAAAGTTAGAGTTAGATGATAAGGGTCTTTCTATAACCGGAAGTAATTATGAATTAACAATCAAAACTACTATTCCATACACACGTAATGAAGTTGAGATTATCAGAAACGCTAAAGAAGGTGCTACATTAGTTAACGCTAAAATCATTAGTGATATGGCAAGAAAAATTGATGCTGAAGAGATTAACTTTGAAGTTGTTGATTCCACTATCGCTGTTATTACAGCCGGAAAAATTAAATACAATTTAAATTGCATCAAGGCTAATGAGTATCCTGATATTGATTTAGAACCTAATGGTATTCAAATAGATCTCACCCGTACAGAATTCTCATCTTTAGTATCTCAAACCGCTTTTGCAGCGTCTTTAAAAGAACAAAGACCAATTTTAACTGCAATCAATTTAGATGCCGCTGATGGGGTTTTAACTGCTACTACCACAGATAGTGCTAGATTAGCTAGAAAACAAATCTCTATTTCTACTGATTTAAAGTTCTCTGCTAACGTTCCAGCTAAGATGATGGTGGAAGTTGATCATTTATTAGAAGGAGCTGAGGCTGTTAAGATTGCTCTTTCTGATAAAAAAGCATTATTTGAATTTGAATCCACTGTTGTGGCCACTAGACTAATCGCTGGAGATTATCCAAATACCAAGAATATTGTTCCACGTATTACAAATTATTCTTTAGAAGTTAACGCTTCTGATTTCTTAAAAGCAATTGACAGAGTCAATATTCTTTCTATTGATAGAGAAAATGTTGTTGATTTATATCTCTCTGACGATGTTGTAGAAATTAGTGCTAAATCCACTCAAGTTGGTTCTGCTAGCGAGAGATTAGATGTATTCAAGTTCTCAGGAAGTAACCTACAAATAAGTTTTAATAGTGAATTTGTTTCATCCGCAATTAAGGCTTTAAATAGCGAGGATGTGACTTTCTTATTTGTTGGTGAAATGAAACCATTTGTGGTCAAAAATCCACAAGATGAATCTGTTATTCAAATCGTCACTCCTGTGAGAACTTATTAATTTTAAGAAAAATGTTTAGAGGCGCTCCAAACGTTCGGCAGCGCCTTTTTTAACAACTTAAAAACCCTATTTTTCACATATAATAATTTATGGAATAATATATTCCATTTTTCATTTATATCCTGTATAATACTTTTAAGGAACAATTTATGCCACAAAAGAGAATTAAGATTCACGCTGATCAAGATTACATTGAGCTTGGAAATTTGCTTAAGGTGGCAGGTATTATCGATACTGGCGGTTACGCCAAAGTGTTCTTAATTGAAAATGAGGTTTACGTCAACGGAGAAAGAGATACTCGAAGGGGCCGCAAGCTATATCGCAAAGATGTGGTGAAGGTGAACAAAACTGAGTTAATTGTCGAATAACCATGATTGTTAAAACTATTCTTGTTCGCGATTTCCGTAACCATGTTTCCAAAGACTTTGTATTTGAACCAGGCATCAATGTGATAACTGGGCCTAATGCTAGTGGAAAGACTAATATTGTTGAAGCTATCTATTATCTTTCCTTAGCGAGAAGTTTTAGAGGGGTGGATGATGAAGACCTAATTACTCGAGGCTTAGAATTCTCTGAAATCAAATCTCAGGTAATTGAAGGTGACGTTAAACGCAACATTCGCATTCTTATCACTAAAAAAGGGCGTTCCGTCCTCGTAAATGGTAAGAAGGTATCAAAGTTAAGTGACCTAGCGAAATGTGTGAATGTGCTCCTTTTTGAGCCAAAAGACGTTCTATTGTTTAGAGGCTCACCAAGAGATAGAAGAAATTTCTTGGACATCAACTTGTCTAAACAGTTCCCTTTGTATCTTGAATATATGTCTAGATATGATCAGGCTCTTAGACAAAGAAACGAGTTACTCAAAAGTGGAAAATATGATGAAAATCTATTAAAAACCACTACTGAATTACTCGTAAAATATGCTGGTCCAATTATCAATTATAGGGCTATGTACGTCAAGGATATCAATGATATCCTTATAAAAATAACGCGCGCACTCACGGGCGCGAAAGAGGCAATTGAAATTCATTACAAACCTTTCATCCCAATGAGTAGCGATTATCAAACCCAAGCTTTAGAAGCATTTAATCGCGTTCTAGACAGCGATTTGAAGCACAAGGCAACTTCCATAGGCATTCATCGAGAAGATATCTCTGTGAGCCTAAACGGAAGAGATATTGGGGTTTATGGATCTCAAGGTGAGAATCGACTTGTCGCTCTTGCCTTAAAAATCTCTCCTTACTTCATGGTCAAGGATGAAGATAAAAAACCAGTTGTTGTTCTAGATGATGTGATGTCGGAATTAGATGATATCCATCAAAAACGACTAATTAGTTTTCTAAGAAAGTTCTCTCAAGTGTTTATCACTGGTACAGAACTGGAAATAGAAGGGGCAACCCATATTGAATTAACAAAATCAAAGGAGGTCTTCTAATGGAAGAAGAAAAGAAAGTTGAAGCGGTTCCTAGCGAAGAACAAAAACCTGTAGAAGAAGTTTTTGTCGCTAAAGATGTTTCTATTTCAGAAATGAACGAAAATGAAGTAGAACTCGAAAAAGCTGACGCTAGCTATACCGCCACTAACATCCAAGTTCTTGAAGGCTTGGAAGCTGTTAGAAAAAGACCAGGTATGTACATTGGTACAACCGCAGGTCCAGGATTACATCACCTCGTCTGGGAAATTGTTGATAACGCTATCGATGAAGCTTTAGCAGGATATTGTACTGAAGTCAGCGTTACCATTAATCCAGGAGAAACAATTACTGTTATTGATAATGGTCGTGGTATCCCAGTGGATATTGTAGGCAAGACCGGTTTATCTGGTGTTGAAACTGTTTATACAGTTTTACACGCTGGTGGTAAATTTGGTGAAGGCGGCGGATATAAAGTCTCTGGTGGTCTTCATGGTGTCGGTGCCTCTGTTGTTAATGCCTTATCTGAATGGTTAGAAGTTGAAGTTCATAAAAATGGCGGCATCTATAAGATGCGCTTTGAAAATGGTGGACATCCAACTGGTAGATTACAACAAGTTGGCAAGTGCGATGATACTGGAACAAAAGTTACCTTTAAACCAGATCCAACCATCTTTGTGGAAACCACAACTTATGATTACATTACAATTAGAGACAGATTAAGACAAGTGGCCTACCTCAATAGAGGTATCACTATTAAAGTCACTGACGCTAGAGGCGAACAACCAGTGACAGAATCATTCTGTTATAAAGGTGGTATTAAAGAATACGTTCAATTCATTAACCACAATAAAGTTCCACTATTTGAAGAAGTCATCTACTGTGAAGGTAGTGAACCAATCGAACTCGCTAGCGGAAATGTTTCTCACGTCTATGCTGAAGTCGCTATGCAATATAACGATGGCTATAGCAAGAACGTTTATTCCTTCTGTAATAACGTCCACACTCATGAAGGTGGTACCCATGAAGAAGGTTTAAGACTTGCTTTAACTCGTGTGATTAATGCTTATGCTAGAGATAATAAATTCTTAAAAGAGAATGAAGATAACCTAACCTACGATGATATTTGTGAGGGTTTAACCGCTATTGTATCCGTTAAACATCCAAATCCTCAATTTGAAGGACAGACCAAAACTAAGTTAGGTAACTTTGAAGTTAGAAAAATCCTTTCTGGTATCGTTGGTGACCAATTAAATAGATTCTTAATGGAAAATCCAAAGACTGCTAAAGTCATCATGGAAAAGATTGTTATGGCGGCTAACGCGAGACTTGCAGCTCGTAAAGCACGTGATAGCATGAGAAAAGGTGGACTTGAGCTTACTACTCTTCCAGGTAAACTCGCTGACTGTTCATCTAAGGACCCATCCAAATGTGAATTATATATTGTTGAAGGTAACTCCGCTGGTGGTTCAGCCAAAAACGGACGTGACCGTGAAATTCAAGCTATCTTACCTCTAAGAGGTAAAATCTTAAATGTCGAAAAAGCTCAAGCTAAACGTATCTTCGCTAATGCGGAAATTGGAAATATGATCCAAGCGATTGGTGGCGGTATTGATCCAGATTTCGACTTAAGTAAAATCAGATATCACAAAATCGTTATTATGACCGATGCTGATGTCGATGGTAGCCACATCCGTATTCTTTTATTAACATTCTTCTACCGCTTTATGCGCCCATTAATTGAAAACGGATATATCTATATTGCTCAACCTCCACTATATAAAGTGGCGTATCACGGAAAAGACTATTATGCCTACACCGATGAGCAATTAGAAGTTCTTAAAAAACAACTCAACCTTAAACCTGGATATCCATTCCAACGTTATAAAGGTCTTGGTGAAATGGATGCTGAACAACTTTGGGAAACCACAATGGATCCTAAAAATAGAAAAATGCTCCGTGTCACTTTAGATGACGCCATTGCCGCTGAACAAGTCTTCACTGACTTAATGGGTGACAATGTTGATCCAAGAAAAGAATTCATTCATACAAATGCTAAGTTCGTCAAGAACTTAGATATCTAATCAAATGAGGAAAAAAGTTATGTTGTTCGAAGATGAAAAATTAGATAACGAAGCTGCAGAATCTGAAGAAGAAACTGAAGTTAACGAAGAAGAACTCCAAACAATTGAAGCTGGTATTGTATCTGGCCTAAAAGATGTTAACACTGTTGATATCGTCAAAGAATCCTTCCTTGATTACGCAATGAGTGTTATCGTTTCTCGTGCTATTCCAGACGCAAGAGACGGATTAAAACCTGTTCATAGAAGAATTATATATGGCATGGATGAATCTGGAATTACTCCTGATAAACCACACGTTAAATCTGCACGTATTGTTGGTGACGTCATGGGTAAATATCACCCACATGGTGACTCTGCAATTTACTTATCTTTAGCAAGATTTGCTCAAGATTGGAATATGAGACACTGCTTAGTCGATGGACATGGTAACTTTGGTAGTATCGATGGTGATGAACCAGCTGCTATGAGATATACCGAATCTAGAATGACAAAGATCGCTCTAGAAATGGTTAGAGATATTGACTGCGATGTTGTCGACTTTGTCGACAATTATGATGGTAGTGAACAAGAACCAAGTGTTTTACCATCTAGATTCCCTAACTTATTAGTCAATGGCTCTAGTGGTATCGCCGTAGGTATGGCCACTAATATTCCACCACACAATTTAGGTGAAGTAATTGATGGTGTTGTGGCTATTGCTCATAACCCAGAAATCTCCACTTTAGAATTAATGCAATACGTTAAAGGACCAGACTTCCCAACTGGCGCCCTTATTTTAGGACGCGGAGGCATAAAAGATGCCTATGAAACAGGTACTGGTAGTATTGGTTTAAGAGCAAAATGCCATATTGAAGAAAGAGGCGAACACGGATTAAAACGTATTATCGTTGATGAAATTCCATATGGTTTAAATAAAGCTACTTTAGTAGAATCTATTGCTCAACTCGCTAGAGACAAAGTGGTGGATGGCATTACTGAAGTTAGAGACGAAACCAATAAGAAAGGTATTCGTATTGTTATTGAAGTTAGAAGAGATATTATTCCTGAAGTCTTACTCAATCAACTTTATAAAAATACTTCATTACAAACTAGCTATGGCATTATTATGCTTTGCTTAATTGATGGAGCACCAAAAATTGCTTCTTTAAGAACTCTTTTACAAACTTACTTAGATTTCCAAGTCGAAGTTATTGAAAGAAGAACTAAATTCTTATTAAGAAAAGATGAAGAAAGACACCATATCGTTTCTGGTTTAATTAAATGTCATGATAACATTGATGAAATCGTTGATATCATCAAAGCTAGTAAAACTCCAGAAGACGCTACTGTTGTCTTAATGGAAAAATATCAATTCTCTGAAGCACAAGTTCAAGCTATTTTAGCGATGACTTTAAGAAGATTAACTGGTATTGAAACCGATAAGTTAGAAGCCGAAAAAGCTCAACTTGAAGCTAACATTAAAGAATATAACCACATCTTATCTTCTAGAGAAAACGAGATTGAAGTCGTTGTTAAAGAATTATTAGAAATTAAAGAAAAATACGCGGATGCACGTAGAACTGAAATCACTAATGATGCTGCTAATATCGATGATGAAGATTTAATTCCACAGGAAAATATCGTTGTTGCTATTACTCGTGGCGGATATGTTAAGAGATTAACATCCGATTCCTTTAAAGCTCAAAATAGAGGCGGTAGAGGTGTTAGAGGTATGTCCACTAATGAAAACGATATCGTGGATAATATGGTTTATACAAAAACCCATACCGATTTACTCTTCTTTACCGACTTCGGTAAAGTCTATAGAATTCGTGGTTATATGATTCCAGAATTCTCCAAAGCTAGTAAGGGCGTGCCAATTATTAACTTAATCAACATCGAAAAAGGAGAAAACGTTAAAGCAATTATTGCTTGTGATGAATATCAAGAAGATCATTACTTAATGTTCTTCACCAAAAAAGGTGTTGTTAAGAAAACTCTTATCAGTGAATATGAATCTATCCGTCAAAATGGTAAGATTGCTATTTCTATGAGAGAAGGAGATACCTTATTCGCAGTTAAAGAAGTTCATGAAGATACCATTATTGGTATTGCTGCAAGTAATTCCAAGATGGTGAACTTTAAAGGTGAGGAAGTTAGACCAATGGGTCGTACTGCTAGCGGTGTTAAAGGTATTGAACTCGCTGAAAATGAAGAAGTTGTTGGTGTTACCACTTCACTAGATGGTGAATATATCTTAGCGATGACTTCTAAAGGATTTGGTAAACTTACACCTGTCTTTGATGCGGACGGAGATACCACTTATAGAATCACAAAACGTGGTGCTAAAGGTGTTACAACCTTAAAGGCTACTGATAAAGTTGGTGATTTAATTGCGGTTAAAGCTGTTTCTTTAGAAGATGACTTAATGTGCATTACTTCTTCTGGTATTGTTATTAGAACTCCGCTTGCTCAAATTAGAATTTGTGGCAGAAACACTTCGGGTGTCAAAATTATGAACCTCGAAGGTAGACAAAAAATCGTTTCTATCGCCATTGTTCCTCATGAAGAGCCATCTGAAGAGGGAGAAGTTGAAGCTGAAGAAGCGGAAACTGAAGCCGCTCCAGCAGTGGAAGAATTTAAAGATACTTCTTTAGAATAATTAACCTAATTATTAGTTAAATAAAGGACATAAAAAGTATGTTAGATATTAATTTAATTAGAGAAAAGCCTGAATACGTAAAAGAGGCTCTTAAAAAGAAACTTTGGGATACAGATTTCACCGAACTATTATCTTGGGACAAAGAGAAAAGAGAACTCTTAAAAGTTGTTGAAGATAATAAGGCAGAAATGAATAGACTTTCAGCTTCTGTTCCTGCTGCTAAAAAAGCCGGTGAAGATGTCTCTAAGATATTCATGCAAGTAAAAGAAATTGCAAAGAAAAATGCCGAATTTGAAGCAAAATTAGAGCAAATTTCCGCTAAAATGACAGAATTTCTTGAAGCTTTACCAAACATCCCAGATGATGATTTAGTGGGTGGCGGTAAAGAAAATAATAAGGTCATTCATGTCTATGGTAAGAAGCCTGAATTCAGCTTCAAAATGAAGGACCATGTTGAACTTGCAACATCCTTAGGATTAGTCGATTATGACCGTGGTGCTAAGATTGCAGGTAGAGGTAGTTGGGTCTATACAAATTTAGGCGCTCAACTTGAGTGGGCATTACTTAATTTCTTCATTTCTGAACACTTAAAAGACGGTTATGAGTTTATACTACCTCCACACTTATTAAATGAACAAAGTGGATATGTTGCTGGTCAATTCCCAAAATTTAGAGAAGATGTTTTCTGGCTCGAAGGACTTGAACCACAAAGATTCTTACTTCCAACTGCTGAAACTGCTTTAGTAAATCTTCATAGAGATGAGATCATGAGCGAAGATGAACTTCCAAAGAAATATTTTGCTTATACTCCATGCTATAGAAGAGAAGCAGGAAGCTATCGTACCGAAGAAAGAGGTATGATTAGAGGATATCAATTCGACAAAGTCGAAATGGTGCAATATACCAAGCCAGAAGATAGCGACAAAGCTTTTGAAGAATTAGTCGGTAAAGCCGCTAGCTTAGTTGATAAACTTGGATTACATTTCCAAATTTCCAAATTAGCAGCTGGAGATATTTCCCATTCTATGGCGAGAACTTATGATATTGAAGTTTATATTCCTTCAATTGGTATTTATAAAGAAGTTAGCTCTGCCAGTAACGCTAGAGACTATCAAGCTAGACGTGGAAAAGTAAGATATAGAGATTCTGCAACTGGTAAAACTAGATTCGTTCATACATTAAACGCATCTGGACTTGCTACTAGCCGTGTCTTCCCTGCTATCTTAGAACAATATCAACAAGAAGATGGCTCAGTCGTTGTCCCTGAAGTCTTAAGACCATTCATGGGCGGACTTGAAGTTATTAGACCTGTTAAAAAATAATTATCAAGATTATACAAATTGCCTTCTCATAAAGAGAAGGTTTTTTGTTATAATATGGCAATGGCTTATCTAAAAATTTTTTCAGGCAGAATTATATTGGAAATCAATAGCTTTGGTATAAGAGAATTTGGTGGTGTTTATAAATACAAACTAGATGGAGATTATATCAAAGAGTGGGGTGGTAAGATCCTTTATAAAATTGAGGGAGACACCATCAAAGATTTCAGTGGAAGAATTTGTCTACAATGCGCTGGAGGTCAAATAAAAAGATTTGGTGGCCAGATAATGTATAAATATGACGAACAATATATCAAAGAATATAGTGGCCAAATTATCTATCGGTTCGATGGATTTTGGACTCATAAAGAGAAGATGGCTATCTTTGCATTACTATTTGAATAAGTGCGAAATCTGCATTTTTTCTTTACTATATATCCTTATTTATATTAATATAATGCTGAGGTGAGCATTATGACACTTAAAGAAATACGCAAAAATTGCAAATTAACTCAAAAGGAAGCTAGCGACGTTGTTGGCATGCCTTTAAGAACTTATGTTGATTATGAAACTAAAGAAAAAGAAGTGGATCAAATCAAATTACAAGGTATTAAAGATCGTTTATTAGAACACGCTAGTAAAGATACTTCTATCTTAAAAGATAAAGTTTTATTAATTACTGGTGGTACTGGTAGTTTTGGTCACGCTGTTGTTGATCGTTTCTTAGATTCTGAAATTAAAGAGATTCGTATTTTATCTCGTGATGAAAAGAAACAAGATGATATGCGAAAGGCATATAATAACTCCAAATTAAAATTCTATATTGGTGATGTTAGAAACTTAGATTCGATTATCGATGCTTTCAAAGGTGTTGATTATGTTTTCTCTGCTGCTGCTTTAAAACAAGTTCCTTCATGTGAATTCTATCCTATGGAAGCGGTGAGAACTAATGTTATTGGTAGTGATAATGTTATTACTGCCTGTGTTCGTAATGGGGTTAAAAAGGCAATCTTCTTATCTACAGATAAGGCTGCTTATCCAATTAATGCTATGGGTATTTCCAAAGCTCTAATGGAAAAGAACGTTATTGCAAGAAGTAGACAGCTTTTACCAGGTGACACTATTTTATGTTTAACTAGATATGGTAACGTTATGGCTTCTAGAGGTTCGGTTATTCCTTTATTCTTAAATCAAATCCATGAGGGGAAGCCAATTACTATTACTAATCCAGATATGACTAGATTTATGATGACTTTAGATGATGCAGTTGATCTAGTTTTATATGCTTTTGAAAATGGTGAACAAGGTGATTTATTTGTTCAAAAAGCACCTGCTGCTTCTATTGAAACACTTGCTAAAGCTATTATTGAATTAACTGGCTCTAAAACTGGTGTTTCATATATTGGAACTAGACACGGAGAAAAATTATATGAAACCCTTGTTACACAAGAAGAAATGCTAAAATCTATTGATATGGGTAATTTCTTCTGTGTTAAAGCGGATAACCGTGATCTTAACTACGAGAAATATTTCTCTAAAGGAAATAAGAAACTTAATTTAGGTGAAAGTTATACATCCCACAACACTGGTAGATTAGATGTTAATGGAATGAAAGAACTTCTTAAAAAACTCGAATTATTTGGTGGACCTGTTAAACAACATGAATAAAATTTTAGTTACTGGCGCAAAAGGATTTATCGGAAAACATCTTTGTCTTAAATTAGAAAGACTTGGATATACTGTTTTTAAGTATGATGTCGATTCTAGTAAGGAAGAACTAGATAAATATGTTTCTGAATGTGATTTTGTAGTCCATTTAGCAGGTATTAATCGTCCACTAACTATTGAAGAGTTTTATGAAGGAAACACTAATTTTACAAAGTACTTAATTGATTTAATTAAAACTAAAAGGGGATTAGAGCTACCGGTTATTATGTCTAGTTCTACTCAAGCAGCTTTAGATAATGATTATGGCAAGAGCAAAAAAATGGGAGAGGATTATTTATTTAATTCAGGTTTGCCAGTTTACGTTTATCGACTTGCTAATGTCTTTGGAAAATGGTGTCGTCCAAACTATAATTCTGCCGCTGCGACATTTTGCTATAACATCGCTCATAACTTAGATATCTCTATAAGAGATAGAGAGTATGTTGTTCATTATAATTATGTCGACGATATTGTTAATGAATTTATTAGAGTGATTAAATCTGAATCTAAAGGTTCTAAAGAAATCTTATCTGTTTCACCAGTTTATGACTGTTCATTAGGAAAGCTCGCAGATTTACTTTATTACTTTAAACAAGAAATTGAATCTAATAGACATTTACCTCTAATTCACAATGAATTCGAACTAAAATTATTCAAAACTTTCTGTGATTATTTGTCTGATGAAGGTTATACCTTCAACTACGCTGAAGATGCTCGAGGGAGTTTTGAAGAATTATATAAATCAAAGAAGTGGGGACAAATCTCTGATAATGTAGCTTTCCCAGGAATCACCAAGGGTGGACATTATCACACTTATAAAAAGGAAATCTTTTATACTGTTATTGGGGAAAGTGAAATCAAACAAAGAAATATCAAAACTAATGAGATGATTGTAAATAAAGTTAATGGAGCTAAGCCAGAACCAATTGAAATTAAAGTAGGCTATACACATCAAATTACCAATATTGGTAAAATTGATACACACACAATCATGTGGATTAGCGAAATCTATAATCCAGATACACACGATACGTTTAAAGAAGAGGTGGAAAAATGAAAAAGAAAATTAAAGTAGTAACCATTATTGGTACCCGCCCTGAAATCATTCGTTTATCCGAAGTTATTAAAGCTTTAGATAAAGATGAAGAGATTGAACATATCTTAGTTCATACTGGGCAAAATTATGACTATGAATTAAATCAAATCTTCTTTGAAGAACTAGATTTAAGAGCACCTGATTATTATTTAAATTGCGCTGGTAAAAATTTAGGTGAGACCATTGGTAATGCGATTGCTAAATCATATGATTTACTTAAAGAAATTAATCCAGATGCGGTTTTAATTTTAGGTGACACCAATTCTGCTTTATGTGCAATCTCTGCTAAAAGGTTAAAACTCCCTATCTTCCATATGGAAGCTGGTAATAGATGTGGCGACTGGAACGTTCCAGAAACTATTAATAGAAAGATTGTTGATCATATCTCTGATATTAATCTTCCTTACACCAATCACGCTTATGCTAACTTAATGAAAGAAGGCATTGAACCTGAATATACATTTGTCACTGGTTCACCAATGCTAGAAGTTTTAAATGCTCAAAATCATAAAATTGAAGCAAGTAAAATCTTAGAGGAAATGGGATTAGAAAAAGGAAAATATATCGTTGTCTCTTCTCATAGAGAAGAAAATATTGATATAGAGAAGAATTTTAATCAACTAATGCCCTCGATTAATGAAATTGCAGAAAAATATCAAATGCCTGTTATCTTCTCCACTCATCCAAGAACTAAAAAAAGATTAGAAATAAATAAATTCAAGATGCATCCGCTTGTTAGAAACTTAAAACCATTAGGTTTCTTAGAATATGTGAAGCTACAAGAAAATGCCTTTATCGTCTTAAGTGATAGCGGAACCTTAACAGAAGAAAGCGCGATGAGACATTTCCCTGCAGTTCTAATAAGAACTTCTACTGAAAGACCAGAAGGAGTAGAAGCTGGTAGTATTGTTGTTTCCGGAATTGACCGTCAAGGAATAATGCTTGCGATTGATGCTGAATTAATGAGATATAAATTCGCTAAGACACCAGAAAATTATGATGTCACTGACGTCTCATCTAGAGTCGTAAATCATATCAAAACAAAAATTGATGTTGTAAATAAAGAGATTTGGAAGAAGTAATTACTTCTTCTTTTCTTTTATATAGATTACTAATAAAGGCAAAGACATTGATATGGCGTACAATAACACCATTAAACCAATAATCATTAAAGCGTTAGGCATAACCGCAGGTACATCTTTAGTGATTGCCTTAAAGGCCATATAAACACCAAAGCCACCAATTATACCTATTAGAGATAAGAAAATAGTTAATGCACTAAATAAAGTTTTAAATCCGCCTTGTTTATAAGTATCTTTATAGATCATGAAATTGAGGAAAGATCCTGCTAAAGAGCAGATAAAAAAGAAGATACAAATCATTTTTCCAGCATATGCATCGAAAATACCGATAGCTAGTGTTATACCTAATAAGAAAGTAGCGATAAAGGCAAATAAGAAATGGAATTTTTCTTTTTTGAAAATATTAACTATTTGAGAAAATGTTTCTTTAAAGTTGAACTTCCCGTTATTGGTTTTGTCAGATTTATTAAATACTGGCTTTTCTTTTAAAGCCACCACACCTTCTTCTATATTGTTTTCCTGTTTTTCTTGGGTGACATATAAAGTGATGATATTACCAACGATTGTTTTAAAACAATCTTCGTAAATAATATATTTTCCACTAGGAACATAGATAACACATAACGGATTAAATGCTTCAGTTACAACATATAAAGATTTCATTTTTGTAAGAACATCGTAAAAAGAATTTATCTGGATTTCTTTTAGTTTTGATACTTCTGCTATAAATGTTTCTTTATCAAAAGAAGCAGATTTAAATAAGAAAATCATTACTCCAACATCAATGACGTTGACTTGAATTTGTACAATATCTTTAAAAGAAATTGTGTCCTCATTGACATAATAAAACTCTGAAAGATCATTTCTAGCGATAATTTCTTTAATTGGAGAAATATCTTTATTAACTAAAGAAAAGTGATCTTGGAACGAAATTATAGAGCCATCTTTTCGAATGAATTTCATAGTATGTATTGTATATTATAGGCTCAAATAAATAAATATACTTATTTAAAATGCCATATATCAGTATAATAGTTATAAGAGGATTTTTTATGAAATTTTTAAAATGTAAAATCTGTGGCAAGATTGTCGCAGTCGTTAATGAACGCCAAGTCCCTACTATTTGCTGTGGTCAACCAATGGAAGAAATGGTACCAAATACTTCTGATGGTGCCGTTGAAAAACACGTTCCAGTTTACGAAGTTAAAGGCAATGTCGTCCATGTTAAAGTAGGAAGTGTTGAACATCCAATGTTAGAAAATCACTATATTGAATGGGTCGCTATTAAAACCAATTTTGGTAATCAAAGAAAAGTTTTAAAGCCAGGTGAGAAGCCAGAAGTGGAATTTGCTTTACTCCCAGGAGAGAAAGTAGTAGCGGTTTTAGAACACTGTAATTTACACGGTTTATTCTCCACAAAATAGTTGATTAGAATATAACTTATAAAATAAGGCTCCATCTTTATGATGGAGTTTTCTTTATATAGAGTAATAAAAAACCTCGAACTAATCGAGGATATTTTCATATGGTAGCTGAGGACGGATTTGAACCGCCGACCTTGAAGGTATGAACTTCCTGCTCTAGCCAACTGAGCTACTCAGCCATATTGGTGGATCTAAAGAGACTCGAACTCTCGACCCCCTGAATGCAAATCAGGTGCTCTCCCAACTGAGCTATAGACCCATGTGAGTTTTTCAACTCGCAACAAAGATTATACTTATTTTCTCTTATTGTGACAACAATTATTGTGAACTTACTCGGCAATTGAATTACCAAGCATTTGGGTTATGGGTTGATTAATTAAATCAACAAATTCATATCCTGTTAGGCAGTTCTTGCCTGATATCCCTACAGTTCCAGCTTTGCCATTCCAATTAATATAATCTTCATTTAAAAACTGGTCTGTTACAGGAATATATTCTCTTGTTGGATTAGATAATCCTTTTAATGGAATTTCAAATTTCTTTCCGCTTGATTGACGATATACTCTCATAATGTTAAAAGCTCCAACCGAATCCGCGTTAAAAATATAGTTATGACACTTCATTAAACCTCTTTTAACTCGGTACTTCTTATTTGAGCATTCTTCTGAAACGTTTTTGCTGTTTGGAAGGCATGAAGATGTATAAGCTTCACTTACTTTGATTAGTTCAATACCATTTAATTGAAGCTTATAAAAGAGCAAACTATAAATCTTATTGAAACATACGACTCGGATATTTTGGTTATAGCGGTGTTTCTCCTTGTTATTAACAAATTCTTTTTTAGCATTAAGTAATCCAGAAAGATCTCCAACAATAACTCTTGAAATATCGTTAGATAAACAATAATCAACAATCTTCTTAGTTGCGCGATGCAAAATAAGATTGATTCGTTTGTTTTTAGTTTCGTATAAATGCTTAATCCTTTTAGTGGTTTCTCCTTTCTTGTGATGTGGATAACATTTATCAAACTTAGACTGATAATAAGCAATCTTTTTAGAAAAATAGTAATTGGTGTTTAACAAAGATTGACCTGAGACAATAAAAGAACATCCCTTATTGTCATAGACTGTTAACAGGTTCTTTGTACCAATATCGATACTTATATAATGCTTATTATCTTTTTTAATGTTTGCCTGTGGTTTTTCATAGATTATATATATCTTGAATCTATTTTTATTCACGTATGAAAATTCAATTTGTTTTATATTGTCGAACTTCCTTTTTAATTTAATGTAATAATATGGCTCTTCTATTTGATATTTCTCTAATAAATGTTCTTTAAGATTTTTTGGTATAGAAAGCCGAATCATATTATCAATAATCTTAAATTGTCCATTTAAGTATTTGATATTCATATGATATCCATCTTTTTTATAATAAGGAGCTTGTGGTTCTCCATCTTTTTCTTTTAGAAGACCATTTTCTTTTTTCTTATTCCATTTATAGTGAAGCGTTAAATAACTCTTCCAAGATTCATTTAATCTAGCAAGAACGTCTTGACTAGTTTGACTAGGAAGAGATTTATACCAGAAAGAATCTTTAAGTCTTTTCTTTTGACTATACCAATCAGGCATCTTCTCAAAGCCAAGAGTTTTATATTCCTTTCTTTCATAATTACCAACATTAAACAATTTACTAGCAGCGTAGCAAAGATGACCCAGAATTATGGATGTCTTTTCTTCTACATTAAGTTCAAATTGGTAAGTTAGTAACATCTTTACTCCTTTTCTTGATTTTGAATATATTCTCTAATTGCCTCTTCTGATACTGATCCTATCGTTTCTACATAATATGAAGGATTCCATAATTCTCCATTCCATAGCTCTTTAGATATTTCAGGAAATTCTTTTAATAATAATCTTCCAGATATTCCTTTCATCATCTTAGCGATATACGAGATTGATATTTTCGGTTTAGCAGAGACAAATACATGAACATGATCTTTTGTTATTACTTCAATTTCAGCGATTTCAAATCCTTTTTCTTGGGCAACATTAATCAATATTTCTTTTAATCTGGTCTCTATTTCTGAGGTCAAAACCTTTCTTCTATATTTAGTAGACCAAACAATGTGGTAGTTAATGTTAAAAACACATGTACGTCCATGCCTCAATTCACCCATATCTTTATCCTCTACATATAGTATATCAAAAAAGTGGCTATTTTGCCACTTAATATTTAAATTATTTCCATTAATATTTATCTACTTATAGTGTTGATTATATGATTAACGGTTCACTTTCATCTCGGCAGTTGAACAACCGAGGATTCCCGTTCATAATCCTAATTATTATTAGAGGTATGTTTTTTCTAGTGAATTGTATATAATAATTATGCCGTTGCGATGGTTAACTATGAACCAGGTCAGGACAGGAATGTAGCAGCCTTAAGTAACTTAGCCATGTGCGACGGTTTTTATAAGATGAAAAATTTAAAAGAAAAATATATGTCATTGGCGTTACAAGAAGCCAAAAAAGCTGCCCTCATTGATGAGGTTCCGATTGGCTGCGTGATTGTTAAAGATAACAAAGTTATTTCTCGTGGATTTAATAAAAGAGAAATTAAAAATGATGTTACTAGTCACGCAGAAATTGAGGCTATTAGAAAAGCTAGTAAAAAGCTTAATGATTGGCAGCTAGTTGACTGCGATTTATATGTGACAATTGAACCTTGTATTATGTGTACTGGGGCCATCATTCAATCTCGAATTAGAAATGTTTATTATGGAAGCGAAGATCCTAAAGGTGGGGGATTAGTCAGTTCACTAAACCTTAGTGAAATAAAAAATCTAAACCACTACCCTAATATTGAAGGAGGCATCCTTAAGGATGAATGCTCAAATATTGTTAAACAATACTTCGCAAATAAGAGAAAAAATAAAACACTTGGTTAATTCCAAGTTTTTTATTGTATAATGTATGCTATGTTTTCAAAGAAAAAAGTAAATGCTGAAGTAGAAAGAGTATCTACGGATGTATCAGTTGGTTTAAACGAAGAACAAGTCGAAGCTAGAAAATTAGCAGGCTTGGTAAATAAAACTAAAATGATTGCGGGTAAAACATATTGGGAAATTATTCGCACTGATGTTTTATCATTCTTTAACATCATGCTTTTTGTAATTGCAGGATTTATTATCTTTGCTAACGCTATGGATCCATCTGGAAAAACCCATTGGTATTCAGGTTTATTCTTTGTATTAGTTTTATTAACTAATATCGTTATTGGCTTATATCAAGATTTAAAAGCTAAACACTTGATGAGCAAACTTAAAGTTATTACCACCAGTAGTTGTAAAGTGGTGAGAAACGGTGAGACTATTGAGATTCAACCAAGTGAGATTGTTATTGATGATATCTTACTGATTTCTGCTGGAGAACAAATTCCATCCGATTGTGTTTTATTAGAAGGTAACGTCTTTGTTAACGAATCAATGTTAACCGGAGAAAGTCTTAATGTTGGTAAGTCAGTTGGCGACACTTTATATAGCGGTAGCTATTTAACTAGTGGTAGTTGTTACGCTAGAGTAGTAAAAGTTGGTAAAGAAAACTATATTGAATCTTTAACTGAAAAGGCTAAGGCCTTTAAAAGAAATCCATCACAAATTTTAAGATCTTTAAAAATCTTATTTAGATATCTTGGTATCATCATTATCATTTTTGCAGTTATTATCTTTGCAACTTACGGTGCGTTAGGTTTATTTAATTCTGTTGAAAGTTTCGCAGGAATGATTAGACCAATCGCTGGTCAATTCGTTGGCATGATTCCGGCTGGATTATTTTTATTAACATCTTTAGCTCTAGCTAGCGGTGTTCTTTCTTTGTTTAGAAAGCGAGCGAATGTTCAAGATTTCTATTCAATTGAAATGCTTGCTAGAAGTGATGTCATATGTGTGGATAAAACCGGCACTATTACTGATGGGAATTTAAATGTTTCTAAAGTTGTGAATTTATCAGTGTTGAGTGATGAAGAAATCGCCCAAATTATTAACTCTATTGAAGTCGCTACTGGAGATACTAACGCTACCGCTAAAGCCTTATTACAACGCTTTGGAAAAGCAAAACATTTTGAATGTGATAAGGTATTGCCTTTTATGAGTGATAATAAATATTCTGGTGTATCCACAAAATTAGGTACCACCTATTTATTAGGTGCTATTGAATTTTTAAATGTTAAAAATAAAGAAGCTTTAATTAAACAAAGTGAAGAATATACCTCTAAAGGCTTCCGTTTATTAATTCTTTCAAAAGGAAGATCTCCAATCGATGGAGATAAATATACCGATGAAGTAGAAGCCATAGCCTTTATTGTGCTACAGGACCATGTTAAAGAAGATGCTTTAGCAACATTTAAATGGTTCCAAGATAATAATGTCCAAGTTAAGGTTATCTCTGGGGATAATGCTTTAACTGTTAGTGAAATCGCTAGAGTGGCTGGCATTAATGGAGCGGAGAAATATGTTTCTTTAGAAGGCATGCCTATTGAAGAAGTGAAGATGATCGCTAACGACTATGTCGTTTTTGGTAGAGTTACTCCAGAACAAAAAGAAGCTTTAGTTGTTGCTTTAAGAGAAGCTAAACATACTGTAGCGATGGTAGGAGATGGCGTTAATGATATGCTCGCTCTTAAAAGAGCGGATTGCTCTATCGCAATGAATTCTGGTTCTTTAGGAGCAAGAAACGTCTCTCACGTTGTTTTATTAGATGATAATTTCTCTACTATGCCATCTGTTGTTGGAGAGGGAAGAAGAGTCATTAATAACTTACAAAGAACTGGTTCTTTATTCGTTACTAAGACTTTGTTTGTAGGTGCTCTTAGTATTTTCTTCTTAATTGCTTCTTTAATTAATAAAGAAATCATTTATCCATTCTCCACAAGCAATATGATTCTTTGGGAAGTTTTTGGTATTGGATTAGTTTCCTTCTTTATTGCTTTAGAACCAGATAGTAAACCAATTAGACCTGGTTTCTTAAGAAACATCATGAGAAATGCAATACCTTATGCTGCTCTACTTTTAGTAGCGGTATTAGCAAGCTATATGCTTTTAGTGTTAAATGAACATGGGGTATATACTGGAGTCAGAGAATATGGTGTATCTATATTAGATACTGCAGCAGGAAGATATGGAGCTACGACAATCGCCATACTTTCCGTATCTATCTTATCAATGTTTGTTTTATATCTTACTTGTCAGCCATTAAACCTTTATAGAGGGATTGTTGTTGGTAGCTTTGCCGCTGTACAAATTGGTATTATCCTTGCCTTTAATTTTGCAGGTGGAGAAACCAATGTTTTAAATATTAATTTTGCTCGTTTGACCGGAGAGAACTGGGCTGCAATTATTGTGATAGTTGCAGTACTAGGTTTACTAGGGGTTACTATAAATAGTATTCATACATCATTACAGGCTATTAAAAAGAAGGAAAATAAAAATGAAAATTAATCCAGAAGTATTAAGGGCTTTAAAAGAAAATAGGCCAGTAGTTGCTCTTGAGAGCACTATTATTTCCCATGGCATGCCTTATCCTAAAAATGTTGAAACAGCTTTAAAAGTTGAAGAGACTATTAGAAGTCATGGAGCGGTACCTGCCACTATTGGAATTATCGATGGAGAACCAATTGTTGGCATGACTCCAGAAGAAATTGAAGAATTTGGTAAAAGAAAAGGTGTATTAAAAGTTTCTAGAAGAGATTTACCTGTTGTATACGCTAAAAAGTTATGGGGTGCTACTACAGTAGCGACCACCATGATTATTGCTGCTCAAGCAGGTATTGAAGTATTTGTCACTGGCGGTATTGGTGGTGTTCATAGAGGGGCTACAGAAACCATGGATATTTCTGCTGATTTACAAGAGCTTGCTAAGACTAATGTCACTGTCGTCTGTGCAGGTGCAAAAGCTATCTTAGATCTCCCACTTACACTTGAATATTTAGAAACCATGGGTGTTCCGGTTTTAGGATATAAAACCGAGGAACTTCCTGCTTTTTATAATTCCCATTCAGGATTAAAGGTTGATTATAAAGTAGAATCGGCTTATGAGATGGCCAAAATTATTAAATCAAAACGTGAAAATGGTTTAGTAGGTGGTATTTTACTTACCAACCCTATTCCAGAACAATATGAAATGCCTAAAGAAGTTATAGATAAGGCTATTGATACAGCTTTAAAAGAAATGAATAAACAAGGTATTAAGGGAAAAGAGTGTACCCCATTCCTACTTAAGACTATTACCGACTTAACTGGTGGAGACTCTTTAGAGAGCAACATAAAATTAGTGTTAAATAATGCGGCGGTCGGTAGTGAAGTCGCAAAAGAATACTGTAAGATTAAATAGAATATGAAAACTGGACATGCTTTAGCAATTACTCTAAAAGACATGATGGCTCATCAACCTCTTGAAACCATCTCCGTTTTAGAATTGTCTAGAAAGTGTGGCATCAGTAGAAAAACATTTTATTATCATTATCACGATACCTATGATTTACTCACTCAGGTATTTTTAGAAGAAAGAATTCCGGGAGTGAATAATGCGACCACTTTCCAAGAACTGATTGTCTTTGTTTTTGAATACTATAAAGATAACCAAGCTTTTGTTGACGCAACTCTTCAAAGTGCAGGCAGTGATTTATTCTCAGAGTTTGTTTATAACGTGTTTTATACATCTGCTTTAAAATTCATCAAAAAGATCGATGAAGAGAATATCCTCCATCCTAATACTAAAAAATCAATTGCGAGATTTTATGCTTATGGATATGGTAATTCCACAGTCTATTATTTGACTAACTATAAGAACAAAACACTCATTGGTTTGATGAACTCTTTTAACTTCATTGATAAGGAAAATTTCAAGAAAAATGTGCAAAAAGCCATTAATTTGGAGAAAAAATAATGAAAAACTTTGATTTTGTATCTCCAACTAAAATATATTTTGGACCAGGCAAAGAGAATGATGTTGGCGCGATTTTAAAAGAACATGGGGCTAACAAAGTTTTAATCGTGATTGGTAAAAATTCAGTCATTAGAAGCGGCCTATTAGAAAGAGTGGTTGTCTCTTTAAGTAAGGCCGTTATTCCTTTTGAATTGCTTAGAGGAGTTAGAGCAAATCCTACCTTTGATTTAGTTGAAGAAGGATTAAAAATAATTAGAGAGAACAAGATTGATTTCATTCTCGCTATTGGTGGTGGTAGTGTTATCGACACTGCGAAATGTATCGCTGTTAATTACTATCATAATGGGGGAGTGAAAGAAATTAATCTTCATCAAGCTGAGCCAACTAAGGCATTGCCGGTTGGAGTTATCTTAACCATTTCTGCAGCTGGTAGTGAAATGTCTAATTCTTGTGTTGTTCAAGATGATGAAACTGGAATTAAGGTCGGATTTAATTCAGATCTTATTAGACCTGTCTTTGCTATTGAAAATCCAGAGCTAACATTCTCCTTGCCAAAAGAGCAAATTGCCTATGGTGTTGTGGATATCTTAATGCACACATTAGAAAGATATTTCTCGCCAAGCGAAAAATATGAACTCGCTGATGAATTCGCTCTCGGACTTATTAAAAATGTTTTAGAAGTTGGTTTGTTAGCTTATCAATATCCAGATAATTATGATTATCAAGCATCTTTGATGCTTTCGTCATCTTTATCTCATAACGGTTTAACCAATATTGGTAAAAAAATGTGTTTCCCTGTGCATCAATTAGAACATCCTATTAGTGGAACTTTCCCTAATATCGCGCACGGCTTAGGCTTAGCAGTTTTATTCCCTGCATGGTGTCGATATTACTATAAATATGATATTGAAAAATTTGCCACTTTAGGAGAAAGAGTGTTTGATATTTATTCAGGAGATAAAGAAGCTGACGCTTTAGCAACTATTGACGCTTTTGAAGAATATTTTGGTCGTATGAATCTTCCTCATAAACTATCAGATTTAGGCGTGAAAAAAGAAGACATCGACGTATTAGTTAACAAAGTTACTAATAACAATACTCGTACAGTTTTTCATCATACAAAACCAATAAATGATGAAGTGGCGAGAAAAATATATTATTCTTGTTTATAACAACTTATGAAAAAAGAGAACGTTTTTGGAATTATTATGTATCTAATCATCTTCGCATTCGCGGTGGTGTATGGTTTTACTGTTCTACAAACTCATTTTAAGTCTTCTGCTATGACTGCGGTCTGGCAATACGCTATATATATCATTGGATGTATTGTTGCTGGAGTTTTAATTAGTTCAATTTTATTTGAATTAGGCCACGCTCTAGGAGCGAAGGTTGGAGGATATAAAATTGTCAAATTTACAATTTTGTATTTTTCTATTTATTCTGATAAAGGTAAACATAAGTTTGGTTTTAGAAAATTTGACGGATTAACTGGAGAAACTTTAATTGTTCCAAATTACGAAAAGAAAGAGAAACCAAATCCAATTCCATATTTAATATATGGGCCAACATTTAATCTAGCATGGTTTGCAGGAGCATTATTCTGCTTCTTCTATTATAAAAATGGTTCTAAATTTGATGGTGATATGGCGTATGCTTTCTTGACTGTTGGCTTAATCTCTTTAATTTTATTAATTTATGATATTGTTCCAATTAAAAGCGATGTCACCACTAATGGATATTGGTTATTCTCCTTATTAAAGAGCAAAGATTATCAAACTTATAATGATTTATTACTTGCTAGAAATGACTCTAACAGAAATGTCGAAGTCGAAACTAGTGCTAAAAAAGGTGATAAACCAGTTAAACAAATTAATCTTAATCGAGTCGAAGGAAAATTATTATCAGCAGCGACATTAATTGACGAAAAGAAATATGAAGAAGCTTCTAATTTATTAGAAGAAGTATTAGCTACACCAGATGAATTAACTAATAAAGGATATTTAGAAGCAAACGAACAAAAAATATATATCAAGATTATGACTTTATCTCATGAACAGATGAGCGAATATTATGATAATGAAGTCGCCTTATCTTTAAAAAGAGATATCTCTGGAGATCGTACCTTAATTGGTATTAGAACGTATATCTTAATGGCTGGTTTATTTGATAAATCAAGAAGTGAATGTGCATTGGCTCTTTCGAAGGTCGCTAAAGCGTATAAAAACACTATTCCTAGCCGTAAACATCCTGAACTAGTGTTATTCAACGATGCATTAGAAAAGGTGTGCCAAGCACACCCTAAATGGGAATTAGATATTTATAAACTCTACGAATAATTATAATCCGAAGAAGCTCGGATTAATTAATTGTGTCCAAATTAAGAAATAAGTAATTAAGGATACGATATCAACTATAGTTGTTGTAAAAGGCCCACAGACCACTGCTGGGTCTAATTTTATTAATTTGGCTAAGAATGGTAATGAACAGCCAACCATTCTAGAAATAATCATTGTGACAAATAATGTACCGCCAACTAAGGCTGCGATAAGTAATTTGCCCTGAATTACATTAGTAGTGACATCAGAAATGGATTTAGTATCAACAATACCAACACTCATTTCAAACATTAACCAACCAAAAGCAAAGACAGAGACTATTCCACCTATAACAGCAGCGACTCTTAATTCTTTCCAGGCGACTTTCCAAAAGTCATTTTTATCAAATTCGTCTAGAGATAATGATCTAACGATCATGGTAGTGGTTTGACCACCAGAATTTCCACCTGCATCCATAATAAGTGGAGTAAATACCGCTAGGATGGCAAATTTACCAATTTCAGCTTCGAATCCAGAAAGAATTAAAGTGGAGAACACTTGTAAGATCATTAATGCAATAATCCATGGAACACATTTCAATACTAGTTTATGAACTGGTGTCTTTAAATATGGATCAGACATATCAGAGATAGCCGCCATGTGAGCGATATCTTCGCTGGTCTCTTCTTCGATAATATCAACAATGTCATCGATGGTGATAATACCGACAATCTTGTTTTCATCATTAGTGACCGCCATCGCTGTTAAGTCATAACGTTTGAACATTTTAGCGACATCTTCTTGGTCATCATTGACATTGCAAGAGACAAAGTCCTTGTTCATAATATCGGATAAGATTTCGTCTTCTTTTGCAAATATTAAATCATCTAAATCAACAGTACCTGTTAGAGTTCTCTTAGAATCTCTAACAAAGATTGTATAAACAGTTTCAGCATCTCTACCTTTTTCTCTAATTAACTTAATTGCATCTTTAACTGAAGTGTCTTCCTTCATTTCGATATATTCTGTCGTCATGACACTTCCAGCAGTATCTTCTTTGTAATTTAAAAGTTTGTTAACGTCATTACGCATTTCTTTAGGACATACTTTTAAAACCCTGTTAACAATGTTTGCTGGTAATTGTTGAATAGCATCAGTAATATCGTCAGCGTATGATTCGTTAATAAGATCAACGAGTTCTTTATCTGAGAATGCATTAATAATTAACTTTTGTTGGTCCGAAGACAATTCTGCGAAAAATTCAGCAGCGTATTCGTTATTTACAACTTTAAAGATATATAAAAGTATTTTGACATCATCAACATCATCCATTGCTTCAGCAATATCGATGTTTGGAACAGTATCAAAAATCTCGATGACGGTTTTTCGATCTCTTTTTTCGATAGCAGTCAAAAGTTGCTCTTTTAATTCTTCAATTTCAATTTCTTCCATACTTACACAAATTATATGCATTAAAAAAGTTGATAACAAACTTTTTTTGTTAAGCTATCAACTTTCTTATCTATTATTTGCCGGATACAACAAGTTTTTTAACTATAACTGAAGGACAGTTTGTTCCGCTCATGAATTCTCTACTGTCATTAGCGACTGATGCAATTGAGTTGAATAAACTAACTAAATTACCAGATACGGTAATGATATCGAGTGGGTGATCAACTTTTCCATCTTTCACTATGAATCCGGTTGATTGTAAAGAAAAATTGCCAGTTCTAGAATTTAATCCTGCATGTAAACCAGATATATCAGTGATATAAACCCCATTTCCAATTTCTTTGAAAAGGTCATCCTGAGATTTTCTGCCAGGTTTCATCTTTAAATATGTTGGAGCTGTGTAAACTTTGCTACCCGCAGTAACTCCGTTACCAGTAGATTCTACTCCGTCCTTAGCGGCGGTAGTCAAATTATAGAGATAGGTTTGTAGAATACCGTTTTTGATAATTGCTCTATTTGAGGTGGCAACGCCTTCATCATCAAATGATTTTGCAAAAACAGTTTTATTAATTGGTAAATCTTCAATAGTGACATGCTTAGAAGCAACTTTTTGGCCAAGTTTACCAATAAATAAAGAAGAATTCTTTTGAACGTCTTCTGCAATAGCACTAGAAACATAAGCAGACATCAATGAACTAACAACCGAAGGTGCTAAAACAGCATTGTAGGTTGCTGAGTCACATGGGAATCCGCCTAATTGTGATACGGTTTCTTTGGCAATTGCCTTTACTAAATCACTTGGGACAAATTTATCAAAATCATTTCCAAAATATAACTCAAATCCAGTTTTGGTTTGTTCTTTTTCTTTTGCTACAGCAGATCCATAATACGCAAAGAAATTTGATTTTTGAGAAAGCTTTAATCCGTGAGTGTTTATAATATTTGATGAACTGCTTGTTTCATCATAAGCAACAGTTGCAACTTCAATAATTCTAGGATCAGCTTTTTTCAATTCGTTCTCAATTTGTTTTGCAATCTGAATCTTTTTTTCTACTGGAATATTGCCTAATTGACGATTAAAAGTATTAATTTTTCTGTATTTTTCGCTGCCTTTAAAGATAAAAACAGGATCATCGTTTTCTACGACAGATGCATTAGCAATAATTTGCTCAACAAAATATTCAGCCATCTTGTTGTTATATACATCGCTTGAGATTGAACCCATTTTTCCTTTATATATTCCACGTGCGTAAAAACTAAATGATTTGTTATTTGAATAAGAATCGATCTCTCCATGGAATAAAGAGAACGATAAAGATGTTGTTGAGGAAAAACTGAATTCAGCTTCTTCTATTCCTGCTCTTTTAGCTAGTTCAAAAAATCTATCGAATTTCATTATTTTAATTCTCCTCCTCTACCGCCAACTAATATTTCACTAACACGAATAGTAGGTTGTCCAACATTTGTACGTATACTACCGCTTGCGGCACCACACATACCTTGTGCTAAGGCTAAATCATTACCTACCATATCAATTTTCTTAAGGATATCTTCACCTTTTCCAATTAAAGTTGCGCCCTTAACTGGTTCAGCGATCTTTCCATCTCTAATAATGTATGCTTCTGAACAACCAAAGTTAAATTCGCCTGTGGTTGGATCAACAGAACCACCATTAAATGAAACAGCGTATAATCCTAATTTTGTAGCTTTGATAATATCCTCTGGATTTGATTTTCCATTATCAATATATGTGTTACTCATTCTACTGGTTGGGCAATATTTATAGTTTTGTCTTCTACAAGAACCATTTCCTTCTTTACCCATTCTTCTACCATTAAAATCATCAATCATGAAATTAACTAATTTTCCATCTTTAATCAAAACTCTTTTTGTACCTAGATTTCCTTCATCATCAATATCAATTGATCCCCAGGCATTTGGAATAGTGGAATCATCAACAGCGGTAACAATTGGAGAAGCAATCATCTCCCCTTCTTTACCAGTAAAACAGCTCAAACCTCTTGAAACTGCACTAGCTTCTAGTGGATGTCCACATGCTTCGTGGAATAATACTCCGCCCCAACCATTACCGATAACAACTGGCATTTTTCCGCTTGGACATTCTTTAGCGTCAAGCATCAATAAAGCTGTTTTAACAGCTTTAAGTGCTGATTCCTTTGGTTTAACTTTTGTTCTAAAATAGGAAATATCTTCTTGGGCACCTGGGCCTTCAAATCCAGTTTCCATACCGCTTTCATTTGCAACGACAACAGAATAGGCTAATCGTGCAAATTCTGTCTCTCTTTTAAACCATTTTCCTTTGGAATTATAGATAGCGACAAAACGATAATTGCTTCCAAAACTACCAATGTATCTTACGATTCTTGGGTCTTTTAATTCTTCAATTGCGTTTGTGCCTTCTCTAACTAAGGCGATTTTTTCTTCTTGAGTTAAAGATTTATAGCTTTTTTTAATAGGATTTCTATTTGGAGCTTTAATAAAATCTAAATGGTCTACTGTAAGAATTCTTTCTCCAACAAAGGATTTATTTAAAGATTCTGCGAGAGTTAATAATCCTTTTCTAGTTAAATCACTTGTATATCCATACACTGATCTATTTTCTTTCAGTATTCTTAAGCCAACTCCTGAAGTGATTCCTGTAGAAGAAGTAGAGACCTTACCATTTTCAATAGTAAGACCACTTCCAACACTATCTTCGAAGAAGATTTCAGAGTAGTCAGCACCGGTTTCTAACATCTTGTTAAGAACTTCTATAGCTAATTTTTTGCTTATCATGACTAGCCTCCTTTGCAAAGTATATATATTTTAAGATAACAATATCTTTAAAATAAAGATTTTTATTCTCTTGTCATTCTATTAAAATAGAAGTGTCATGAAATTACGTATTAATATGCTTAGCAGTGCAGAAACCGTTAAAGGGCAAGGCGTTGCTAGCGCTTTTAGAGAACAAGTCACTTTAATCGAAGAGATGAAGGATGATTTTGAAGTAGCGATTAATTCTAGATCTTCTAAATTCGATATATATCACATACATACTGTCGATCCAAAGTTCACAATTAGGATGACTAAAAAACATTTGAACATAATATATGTCCATTTTGTTCCTACGAAGAATGATGGAAGTTTAAAATTACCTAAATTTGCTAATTGGGTATTTAATAAGCACGTTACTAGAACATACCGAAAAGCTGATGAAGTCGTTGTGGTAAATCCATGTTTTATTCAAGAGCTTGAAAAGATAAATATCCCAAGAGAAAAGATAACCTATATACCTAATTTTGTTGACCACGATAATTTTAAAGAACTTGAAAGGGACAAAATCATTGATTTAAAAAATAAGTATCGGATTCCTCTTGATAGATTTGTTGTTTTAGGATGTGGTCAAATTCAAACACGAAAAGGGTTTGATGATTTTGTTGAAACTGCTATTCAAAATCCAGATATTACTTTTGTTTGGGTAGGTGGATTTTCTTTTGGCAAATATACAGATGGATATAAAAAATATAAGAAATTATTGGAAAATTTGCCACAAAATATGTTTCATTTACCTATTATTGATAGAAAATATATGAATGAGGTTTTTAATATTTGTGATGTATTATTTATGCCTTCGTTCATTGAATTATTTCCAATGACGATCCTTGAAGCTTGCAATGTTAATAAACCATTTTTGGTCCGTGACCTTGATTTATATAAACCAATTTTATTTCAAAAATACTGTAAAGGAAATTCAGTAGATGAGTTTTCAAAAGAATTACAAAAACTTAAGAATGACATAACCTACTACAAAGAGTGTTCTGAAAATTCCAAATTTATTTCTAATTTTTATAATAAAGATATATTAAAGAAGACCTGGAAAGATTATTATTTCCGAGTCTACGATAAATGGCTTTCAAAAAAGAAACAAAAAAATATAAAATAAAATGCGAGGTAGAAAAAATGAATAAATACATGAAAATAGCTATCAATGAAGCCAGAAAAGGAATACGAGCAGGCCATGGAGGACCTTTTGGTGCTGTTATTGTTAAAGACGGAGTGGTTATTGGAAAAGGACACAACCAAGTTTTAAAGAATAATGATCCAACTTGCCACGGTGAAATGATGGCAATTCATAAAGCTTGTAAAGCTCTTAAAACTTATGACTTGAGTGGTTGTGAATTATATACTACTGGCGAGCCTTGCCCAATGTGTATGGCAGCAATATTATGGGCCAATATTGAAAAAGTATATTACGGATGTAATATAATTGATACCGAAGAAATCGGATTTAGAGATGCTAAATTCTATGAAATGCAAAAACCAGGTGAAAGAGAAAAACTCGTTATTGAATTAGATAGAAAAGCATGTTTGAAGCTTTACGGCGAATACACTAGACTCAATCATACTATTTATTAATTTAAAGAAGCGGACACATCATTAAAGTGATCCGCTTTTCTTTTACTTGTAAAAAGAATTTAAAGTGATACTCTTATAGTTGTAGATGAAATTATTTATTCGAATGAGTGTTAAGTCGTTTTAATGACCATTTTTTCATGCACTCAAGAAAGGAGACTCAATGTATAAAAGTGAGTATTTAAATAATTTATTAGAAGATGTCAAAAAAAGATACGGCAACGAAAAAGAATTTGTTGCTGCAGTCGAAGAATTTTTTGATTCAATGGATTTCTTAGTGGAGAAAGATCCACGCATTGAAGAATATTCTATTCTTGAAAGATTAATTGTCCCTGAAAGAGTAATTGAAATGCGAGTTCCATGGGTTGATGACAGTGGAAAAATTAGAGTCAACACCGGATATCGAGTTCAATTCAATTCTGCGATTGGACCATATAAAGGCGGAATGAGATTCCACCCATCAGTTAATTTATCAATTCTTAAGTTCTTAGGTTTTGAACAAACATTTAAAAACAGTTTAACTGGACTCCCTATGGGAGGAGGTAAAGGTGGAGCAGACTTCGACCCACGCGGAAAAAGTGATGGAGAAGTTATGAGATTCTGCCAATCATTCATGTCCGAATTATTTAGACATATTGGACCAGATACAGACGTCCCTGCTGGAGACCTTGGATTTGGTGCTAGAGAAGTCGGCTATATGTTTGGAATGTATAAGAAATTAAGAGACGAATGGAGTGGTGTTTTTACCGGTAAAGGACTCTCTTATGGTGGCTCACTTGCTAGACCTGAAGCAACAGGCTATGGATTACTCTATTATGCAAGAGAAATGCTCAAAACTTACTACAAAACCGACTTTAAAGGCAAAAAAATCATTATTTCTGGCTGTGGTAAGGTTGGTGGAATGGCCGCTGAAAAAGCACATCAACTTGGTGCAATTTTAGTTGGTATGAGTGATATCGATGGTTATGTTGCTGATCCAAACGGATTAGATGTTCCATACATCGTTGAATTAAGTAAAAAGAAAGGCATGTTCTCTAAGGAATATGCTGCTACACATAAAGGTGCAAAATTTGTTGAAGGACCTAGAGGCTTATGGTCTGTACCATGTGAAATCGCTCTTCCATGTGCAACACAAGGCGAAATTGCTTTAAAAGAAGCTGAAATTTTAAAGGCTAATGGATGCTATATGTTAGTTGAAGGTGCAAATATGCCTACTGATGTTGAAGCAATTAGATATTTCAATACCCATGATGTGTTATTTGCTCCAGGAAAAGCTAGTAACGCTGGTGGCGTGGCCGTTTCAGGACTTGAAATGAGCCAAAATGCTATGCATTTAAGTTGGACCTTTGAAGAAGTTGATCAAAAGTTAGAAGAAATCATGAAGAAGATTTTCAAAGCATGTCATGATACTGCAGTGCAATTTGGTCAACCACGTAATTTAGCTTTGGGCGCCAATATTGCTGGATTCTTAAAAGTCTATGACGCTATGCTTGCTCAAGGTGTTTGCTAATGATTAAAACTGTTAAGGCTCCTCATATCTTGCTTCCTAAAAAGGGAGTAGATATGTCTAAATATGCGGTCATTGCCTGTGACCAATACACTTCTAATCTTGAATATTGGGATTCTCTTAAAAAAGAAATTGGTAATGAAGTCTCAACTTTCAATATGATTTATCCAGAAGCGTATTTAGAAAATACTGACAATGACAAATACATTGAAGGTATTAATAAAAACATTGCTCATTATTTAAAAAATAATGATTTAGAGGATATAGGCGAATGTTTTATTCTTGTAGAAAGAGTTACTTCTTATGGAGTAAGACGATTAGGCCTTATCTTAGCGGTGGATTTAGAAGACTATTCCTATGAAAAAGGAACTAATGCTTTAATTAGGGCGAGTGAAGCTACAATTGTGGAAAGAATTCCTCCTAGATTAAAGATTAGGAAAGACGCTCCAATTGAATTACCGCATATTTTAGTGTTATTTGACGACCCTAAAAAGACTATCGTTGAAGAGCTTTATGCTAAAAGGGACAAATTAGAAAAAGTATATGATTTTGAGCTTAATAAAGACGGTGGTCATATACGTGGTTATAAAGTAAGTAACACTAAAGAAGTAATTACTAAGTTTGATGATTTGTTCCATAGGAATAACAACGGGTTACTATTCATTGTTGGTGATGGTAATCACTCCTTAGCCACAGCAAAAGCACATTGGGAAATTGTAAAAAAGAATTTATCTCCTGAAGAAAGAGAAAATCATCCAGCCAGATTTGCTTTAGTGGAGGCTAATAACTTATATGATGACGGAATCATCTTTGAACCAATTCATAGAATCTTGTTTAATGTTGAAAAAGATTTTGAAAAACAGTTAAGAAACGTATGCACTGGTGAATTTAAATCCTTTACATACACAACAAGTGAAGGTAAGAAGGAGTTAAGTCTTCCAAAGAACGCTCCTAAAGCTTATTTAATGGTACAAACTTTCTTAGATGTTTATTTAAGACTACATCCACAAGCAAAAATTGACTTCATCCATGACGAAGAAGAATTACTTGCGGTATGTGACAAAAACCCTGGCAGTGTTGCTATAGCAATGCCTGCTCTAACTAAAGAGGACTTATTTGATTATTTGGCCTCTGGCACAGTGCTTCCAAGAAAATCATTCTCTATGGGACACGCAAATGAAAAACGCTATTATCTCGAAGCCAAGAGAATAATAAATTAAAGGAGAAAAATATGGCTAGAATTTATAACTTTTCTGCTGGTCCAGCTATGCTTCCTGAAGAAGTATTAAAAGAGGCTGCAGAGGAAATGCTTGATTACCGTGGATGTGGAATGTCCGTCATGGAAATGTCCCATAGATCCAAGGTCTATCAACAAATTATTGATGAAGCGGAAGCAGACTTAAGAAAATTAGTGGGTATCCCAGATAATTATCGCGTCTTATTCCTTCAAGGTGGTGCCACACTTCAATTTGGCATGATCCCAATGAATTTAATGACCGTTAATAAAAAGGCGGACTATATTCATTCTGGTGTTTGGACCAAAAAAGCGATGCAAGATGCTAAAGTCTTTGGCCAAGTTAACGTTGCGGGAAGTAGTGAAGATGCGCAATTTAAACATGTCCCAGATGTTCATAAACTTAAATTAGATCCTGAGGCAGACTATGTCTATATGTGTGACAACAACACAATTTATGGAACTAAATTCAAAGAATATCCAGATACAGGTAAAGTCCCATTAATTTGTGATATGTCATCTTGTTTCTTATCTGAACCAATCGATGTTAAAAAGTTTGGCATGATTTACGCTGGTGCGCAAAAGAATGTTGGTCCAGCTGGAGTGACTATCATTATTATTAGAGATGATTTAGTGGAACGTAGTAAAGAATTACCACTTCCTGTCTATTTAAGATATGCTCCACATGTGGAAAATGGTTCTATGTATAATACCCCACCAACTTATGGCATTTATATTTGTGGTAAAGTCTTCAAATGGCTACTCGCAACTGGTGGACTTGAAAAGAGAAAACAATTGAATGAAGAAAAAGCCAAAATCTTATATGACTATTTAGATAGTTCTTCATTCTATAAACCAAGTGTTGAAAAAGATTCACGTTCATTAATGAACGTTACTTTCAGAACTCCAAGTGATGAACTTGATGCTGAATTCTTAGAAGGTGCGAAAAAATATAAATTCACTAACTTAAAAGGTCATAGATCTACAGGTGGATTAAGAGCTTCCATTTATAACGCTATGCCTATCGATGGAGTTAAAGCCTTAGTGAAATATATGAAAGAGTTCGAAGAAGAACATAAATAGGTATCATAATGGAAAGAAAAATTTATTGTTTAAACAAAATTTCAAAAGTTGGTTTAGGTGTTCTTCCAAATAACTACAAAGTAGTTGAAGAATTAGAAGGTAGTGATGCTGTACTTGTTAGAAGTGCGGCAATGCATGAAATGGAATTACCTGAATCAGTAGCTTGTGTTGCTAGAGCAGGAGCAGGTGTTAATAATATCCCTTTAGATAAATATGCCGAAAAAGGTGTTGTGGTATTTAACACTCCAGGAGCTAACGCTAACGCTGTTAAAGAATTAACTATCGCCATGATGTTACTCGCCGCTAGAGATATCAGAGGCTCCATGGAATGGGTCAAAGCAAATAAAGAAGATCCAGAAATTAATAAGACCATGGAAAAAGCGAAGTCTGCTTTTGCTGGAACTGAAATCTTAGGTAAGACCTTAGGTGTAATTGGTTGCGGTGCTATTGGCGCTTTAGTGGCTGATGCAGCTAGAAAACTTGGGATGAAAGTTGTTGGTGTCGAACCATCAGCAGGAACTAGAGATCGTTATAAAGAATTATTAGCGGGTGTTGAATTCGTAGAATTAGATGAATTACTTAAAGTCAGTGATTATATCACAATTCATGTTCCACTTATGGATGCCACTAGAGGTATGATTAATAAAGCAGCATTAGCTAAAGCTAAAGATGGAGTTATTGTTATTAACGCCGCTAGAGATGCATTAGTTAATGATGATGATATGAAAGAAGCATTAGCTTCAGGTAAAGTCAGAAGATATGTTACTGATTTCCCTAACGCTAAGAGTGCTAATACTGAAGGCGTTGTTGCTATCTCACATTTAGGTGCTTCTACAGAAGAAGCTGAAGATAATTGTGCGATGATGGCAGCGAACCAAGTAGTTGATTTCGTGGAAAACGGTAATATCGTTAACTCAGTTAACTATCCAAATTTAACTCTTGGTCCAAAAGCTGGTCCTAGACTTGTGGTTCTCACTAAAGGAGATACCTCTGAAAAAGTCTTAGAAGCAGTTAAGAGAGCTGGCGGAAAAGTTAATAAATTTGTTTCAGGTGTTAAAGGCAATTACGGAGCAGTCTTACTTGAATTAAGTGACGCTATTAAAGAGTTACCTCCTATTCCTGAAGCTATAAAAGTATTATCTAAATAATTTATTTAAAAAGCAGATGTTAGTTTACTGGCGTCTGTTTTTTTATTGATTGAATCGGGCAAAAAGAGAATTATAATATAGGTATAACCTATAAAGGAGATTACTAAATAAATGAAAAGAAGATTATTAATGGTTGTCCCAGTAATAGCCTTACTTGCTGGCTGTGGGAAAACCGATCCAATGGCGGAAGTAAGTAAATCTTTACCAGGTGATGTTGTTGAGGTTAATCCTAACCAAGTTGAACAAGGCGTGATTGATGAATATATTTCTGATGCATTTAATGAAATGTTCTATTCTTTAGAATATAAAGCAGTTTATAACTTATCAGTCGATTTAAGTTTATCTCTTAATGGAGCAACTGAAGCAGGTGCTTTTACTGGCTCAGCTAGAGTTAAAGGTGATATCGCTGTTGGTTATGATAGTGTCATAAAAGAAGAAGTTCCTTATTCTTCAGTCTTTCTTAAAGTGTCTGGTCTAACAGTCGAATCTAATATTAGCTTACCTGATAGCATGAAACAGGAAATGCCAGTTCCTGAAAACATCTCAATAAAGGATGTCGATTTATTTGCCTATGGCTTTGAATCAGAATTAGGAGCCTATGGCTTTGTTGATTTATCAAATCATTCCCTACAAGATGCAGCTAAAAATGCACTTGTTTCTAGCGGATTTAAAGAAGAAGATATTAATCATTATCTAGATACTTTCCTTGGAGAAAAAACTCAAGGAAGTGAATATCGTCCAGGTTTAGCAGCGATTGATTTAGTCGATTTGTTTACAAAAATTGATGAATATAGAGCCTCTCAAGGTGCTGAGCCAGCTTCAGAAGATGTACTCCAACACCCAATTACCAACTTTCTTGCTATGGGCGATGCAGAAATGGAAAGTATTAAAATTGATTTCAACGAATTAATGGAAGACATTCTTCCAGCACTTTCTCCAGTTGTGGGAACTAAATATTCAGTAGAAAGTTCTGATGTGGTTGGCTTAGAAAAGACTTCTATTGTTATGAATGTAAACAGCAGTCAAGTTGCTGCTGCTATGGGAATTCCAGAAAACCAAATGCCTATTAATGGAGTAGCTGGATTATTACTTTCCGTTGGTATAGACAAAGGTTCAGAAAATTACGCTTTAGAAGAATTAAGTTTATCAGCAAATCTGTCTGGCAATATGGAAGGTTTCTCTTTCTCATTTAATGGATCAGTTAGTTTAAACGTTTTATATAACGATCAAGCGACAATGGAGACATTAAGTGAAACACAAATGAGTACTTATAGACCAATCACTGATGAACTTGCTCAATTAATTATTTCATTAATGTAATTTGTTTACAAATTAAAGGAGCGATTTCTCGCTCCTTTTCGTTTGCTTAAATTTCTATTATTTAATAATGGTTCCGCTTTTCTCTTCGAATGCTTTGGCAGCATTTTCTAAGGCAGCAATAATAGCTTTTTTACCTGGGCAACGAGTTAAGAATTTGACACAGGCATTTACTTTTGGATACATACTTCCTTTTGCGAAATAATCGCCTTTTAGATATTCTTTAATTTCGTTTAATGAAACTTTTTCCAATTTGATTTCATTTGGTTGCTTATAGTTGATGCAAACATTATCAATAGCGGTGAGAATGACTAAATAATCAGCCCCTACGAGTTCTGCGACTAATGCAGAAGCATAGTCTTTATCGATAACAGCAGCAACACCTTCGAGTTTATTTCCTTCTTTAATAACAGGGATACCGCCCCCACCAGCACAGATAACGACATTACCAGATTTCACTAGTTGAGAAATAACTTCTTTTTCTTCAATGTCTATTGGGAGTGGAGATGGGACTACTCTTCTATAGCCTCTACCAGCGTCTTCTTTAACGGTCCATCCTTTTTCTTTGGCAACTTTTTCTGCTTCTTCTTTAGACATAAATCCACCGACAGGTTTAGATGGATTTTGGAATAATGGATCATTTTTGTCTACGACAACTTGAGTAACTACTGTTGCCACATTTCTTTTGACACCTTGTGCTTTTAATTCGTTTTGTAAGGCATTTTGTAAATGGAAACCAATATAACCTTGAGACATGGCTCCGCATTCAGGGAATGGCATATCAGGGACGCTTTTAGCATCTGTAAATGCGTTATTAATCATTCCTACTTGTGGTCCATTACCGTGGACGATGACAACTTCGTGTCCGTCTTTCATGAGTTTAACAATGTATTTGGCTACATTGCTCACTAAAACTTTTTGTTCTTCGGCGTTGTTGCCTAATGCATTACCGCCTAAACTAACTACATATCTAGACATTTAATTTTTACCTCGAGAAAATAATATACCTATTAGAGTTATTAATGAATAAATAAACAAAAAATAGTATTATAAACGTATGTACCCAAATTTATTTGGAATTAATGATTTTTCTTACGTGGTGATGATCTTTTTAGGAGTTATCGCTGCTTCTATTATATTTTTTATCTACTTAGGGAAAAATGGAGTAGAGAAGAAATCATTTTTAGATTTGTCGATTGTGATTATCGTTACCGTGATTGTGGGTATTATTTTCGCTATTTTAGTGGAGAATGTTTATGAGGCGATTAAAGCTTCGATTAATAATGTAGCCCCTAAATGGACTTGGGCGATGACATTCTATGGAGGATTGGTGTTTGGTATACCGGCATTTATCCTTATGTACCGTTACTATTATTTAAGAAATAATCCACCGATATTTAAAAAGATTTTGGTAATCGCTCCTGGAAGTGTTGCCATTGGTCACGCTTTTGGAAGAATTGGATGTTTTTTAAGTGGGTGTTGCTATGGGATTACCACCCACACTCATCTAGATGTTAATTTCCCTGGTATTGGAGAACATCTACCAACTCAACTTATTGAGATGGCATTTTTATTCATTTTAGGTGGTATATTAGTTTTCCTTGCTTTTAAGCACGTTACAAATTACACCGCGATTATCTATTTATTTGCCTACTCTATTTTCCGTTTTGTTATAGAATTCTTTAGAGGAGATGAAAGAGGCCAATTAGCGGGATTATCTCCTTCTCAATATTGGTGTATCATCCTCTTTTTACTAGCGGGTCTACTCATTTATTTCTATCAGAAGAAAGTGTTTAAAAAAGATGAAATTTAGGTTTTCAGATTTATTGATTTTTGCTCTTTTATTTATCTTTGTCGCTGCTTTTCCAGTGGATTTATTTCATATCGATGAGACTTATAAATTATTGATTCATATCTCTTTAAGAACTCTCATTCTTGTTTACTATATTTATGTTTGTTTTGTGAATAGAATTAATATATTTAAGTTTTATAACTTAAAAAGATTACTTTTATTTCTCCCATTTTTACTTGCTTGTTTCTCTAATTTAATTGCCTTTGGCTTAGATGGTGGTCACTTTGCTAGTGTAACAATGACACCTGGATATTTATCTTTATTCATTATTTTCCATTTCTTAGGGGCGATAGTGGAAGAGTTCTTGTTTAGATTATTTATTCAAAGCGCTTTAGTTAGAGTGGGTTCTATTAAAAGAATCATTTATGGAGCAACGATATTCGCCTTATTCCATTTACTGAATATGGTGAATATTTCTACAGTGGATGGACTTGTCACTATCTTAATTCAAGTGGCATATAGCTTTGGACTTGGAATCCTATTAGGATTTGTTTATGAATATACTTATTCTTTACCAGCTTGTATCCTACTCCACTTTGCATTTAATTTCTTTAATACAGTCTTATATCAATATATGGGATGTGTAACTTCTAATTTTGCTTTCTATTTAACTGCGGTAGTGATCGCTTTAGTTTTAGCGGCTTATACTTTCTTAATTTATTGGTTTGTTTTAAGAAGAAACGATCGATATTTTAAAGAGTAATCATTGAATATAACCTAATTATAAATATATAATTATCTCATGGCGGAATGCATTATCTTAGCCGGTGGCAAGTCCACAAGAATGGGCTCTAATAAGATGCTTTTAAATTATAAAGGTCATCCATTACTTTGGTATACCATCCAAAGTGTGAGACCATTTGTAACTAGAATTATTGTTGTTACTGGTAAATATGACCAAGAAATTAGAGAAGCTTTAAAAGAAGAAAAAGTCACTTTTGTTTATAACAAGGATTATGAGTTAGGAATGTTTTCCAGTGTTTTAACAGGTGTTAGAGAAACTCAAGATGATTTTATGGTGCTTCCAGGAGATTGTCCTTTTATAAAAAAGGAAACGTTTGAAAAAGTGTTAAAAGGAAAAGGGGAAATCCGTTACCCAAAATGTGGGGATTTAGAAGGTCACCCCCTTTATATATCAAAGAAATATAAAGATGAATTGTTAACTTTTGGATTAGATATTAATCTAAAAATGTTTCGCGATAAGAAAAAATGTGAAATAATATTTGTTGAAGACAAAAATATAGGGATGAATCTAAATAATAAATTAGATTTTTATCAATTGCCTAACTGAGAAAGGAAGATAGTATGAAAGTTAATGAGTACTACCGAGCGTCTTCTTTAGAAGATGCTTATCAAAAACTCCAATCTTCACCAAAAAATGCGATTCTCGCTGGTGGTCTTTGGATGAAGAAAATGGGTCAGAGTTATGACACTATTATTGATTTGTCGAAACTTGGTTTAGATAAGATTGAAGACAAAAAAGACGAAGTGGTCGTTGGATCAATGGTTACTCAACGTGATTTTGAAAATTCCAAAATCGTTTCTTTTTTATACGCGGGCGCACCTGCATTTGCGGTCAGAGAAGTGATGGGAGTGAATTTTAGAAACCTCGCTACTATTGGAGGATCAATCATGGGAAGATATCCATTCTCTGATGTGATTACTGGCTTACTTCCTTATGATGTAGAACTTGAATTTTATCCAGCTCAAAAAATGAGTTTAGAAGAATACTTAAACTATAAAGGGAAAATGAACGCTATTTTGGTAGCGGTTCATATTAAAAAGGGTGAAGGTAAAGGCTTCTTTAAGAAAGTAAAAACTACTGCCTTAGATTTCCCAATTGTGAATATTGCAGTCGCTAAAGTTAATAAAGAATATCGTGTTGTCGTTGGCGCTAGACCAATGGTGGCCGCTAGAAGCTATAAAGCGATGGAATATTTAAATAATGGAGGAAAAGATTTTGCTAAAGCCGCAGAATTAGCGGTTGAAGAACTTTCATTCATGGATAATAAAGATGCCTCTAAAGAGTATCGTGTTGACTTAGCAAAAGTCTACGTGAGAAGAGGACTTGAGGAGGTAAGCAAATAATGTTAGTGAAATTTTATTTAAATGACACATTAATGTCATATGATGTGAGACCAGATGAATATTTATCCGAGACCTTAAGAAGTCATGGGATTAAATCTGTCAAAGTTGGATGTAATGAATCTACTTGTGGTAGCTGTACACTTTTATTAGATGATAAACCAGTGATGTCTTGTAGCGTTCTTACTGCCTCTATAGAGAATAAACATGTGACTACTGTTGAAGGTATTCAAGAAGAAGCTGCAAAAATCGCTCATTATTTTGCCGAAGAAGGAGCGGATCAATGTGGTTTCTGTAATGTTGGTTACGCTTTAGTGGTTTATTCTTTAAAGAGAACCATTAAAAATCCAACTGAAGAACAAATCATAGATTATATCGTTGGCAATTTATGCCGCTGTAGTGGGCTTCAAAGTCAGCTTAATGCGATTAAAGCCTACCTTAAGGAGGAATAATTATGGCTATCGATAAGAAAAATATGAAAGTTGTTAATAACAAAACCCATTCTATTGACGGCACTGCCTTAATGCAAGGTAAAGGTAAATATACTGATGATCTTGCCGAACAAGGTTCTTTGGTCATTAAGATTTTAAGATCACCTCACGCTTTTGCTCATATTAAATCTATTGATGTGAGTGAAGCTAAGAAACTTAATGGAGTTGCGTTAGTCCTTACTTATAAAGATGTCCCACATGTCTCCTTTTCTAGAGCGGGACAAGGTTATCCAGAACCATCTCCACATGATAAGTTCATTTTAGATGAATATGTAAGATACGTCGGGGATGAAGTAGCAATGGTCGCAGCCATTGATGAAAGAGTCGCTGAAGACGCTCTTAAATTAATCAAAGTGGAATATGAAGTTTTAGAACCTGTTCTAGATTTTGAAACAGCATATGAAAATAAATCAGTTATCCATCCAGAAGATGGCATTAAAGAGATGTTCCCAATTGGATTTGATCCTAAAAAGAATGTCGCTGCAAGTTATGAGATGCATGTTGGTGATGTTGAAAAAGAACTCGCTAAATCTGATGTTGTAGTAGATGAAACGTTTTATACTCAAGCCCAAGCTCATGCGATGTTAGAGACTCACTCTAGTAACGCTAGACTTGATATACATAACCGCTTAGTTATTTATTCTTCAACTCAAACTCCATTCCATATGCGAAGGATTATGGCCACTACTTTAGGCTTACCAGTTTCCAAGATTAGATTTATTAAGCCTCGTGTTGGTGGTGGTTTTGGTGGTAAACAAGCATTCCACGGAGAAATGTTCTGTGCTTTAACTACATTAAAAACAGGTAGACCATCTAAATTAGTCTATACCAGAGAAGAAGTCTTTGGTGCTTCTTATACTCGTCACCCAATGCGTATACAAATGAGAATTGGAGCGATGAAAGATGGTCGAATTAATGCGATTGATTGCCGTAGCTTAAGTGATACTGGAGCGTATGGTGAACATAGCTTAACCGTCTTTATGATTGTCGGTAGTAAAGTTCTTCCTTTATATAATAAAGTTGATGCGGTGAGATTTGGTGGACGTGTTGTCTATACTAACCACGTTCCTGCTGGGGCATATCGAGGATATGGCGCGATTCAAGGTAACTATGCTTTAGAATCCACAATTGATATCTTAGCGGAAAAGCTTGGCATGGATCCAAAAGTTCTTAGAGAAAAGAACTCCATGAAAGAAAAAGAAACTTCACCAATCTTTGAGATTATGGGTGAAGGTACTAAAGGCACTGCGATGATTATGGAATCTTGTAAACTTCCTTACTGTATCAAACGTGGTGCGGAACTCATCGGCTGGGATAAAAAATGGCCAAGAGTCAAAGTTAGCGACACTAAAGTTAGAGGATACGGCATGGCTATTGCTATGCAAGGTAGTGGTATTCCATTTATGGATATGGGTAGCTGTTCTATCAAACTCAATGATGGCGGTAGCTATAACGTTACAGTTGGAGCGACTGATATTGGTCAAGGTAGCGATACTTTAATTGCCCAAATCGTCGCTGAAGAATTACAAACCTCAGTAGATAATATTTTGATATATTCCTCAGATACAGATTTAACTCCATTTGATTGTGGTGCTTATGCTTCATCTACTACATATATTAGTGGTAACGCAGCCTGGAGAGCGGCTATTAAGATGAGAGAAAGACTTATTAAAGAAGCTGCTGAATATTTAGGCGAGAAACCAGAAAATGTGGAATTTGATGGCAAGATCTTTACGAGTAAAGATAAAACTGTATCCTTATATGATTTATCAGTTCAATGGTTATATAACAAGAACTTACATCAAGCTAGTGTGACTGAATCCTATTTTGGTCACGTTTCTCCTCCTCCATTTATGGCAGCCTATGCTGAAGTAGAAGTTGATTTAGAAACTGGTGAATATGAAGTTTTAAATTATGTCACTGTTACTGATTGTGGCACTACCATTAACCCAATGCTTGCAAGAGGCCAAGTCGAAGGCGGTATTGTTCAAGGTTTAGGTATGGCGTGTTTTGAAGATGTGAAATACGACAAGAAAGGTAATTTACTAAGCAATAATTTCCTTGGTTATCACATCCCAACCCATAAGGAAATTCATAAATTAACATCTGAATTTGCAGACTCCTATGAACCTACTGGTCCATTTGGTGCTAAATCAGTTGGTGAAATTGGTATTGATACCCCTCCAGCGGTTATTTGCAATGCAATTTATAATGCAACTGGTGTGCGTGTACATACTTTACCAATCACCCCAGAAAAGATTTTAAAGGGAATTAAAGAACTTAAAAAATAATATGCTCGACTTACTTTTAGTAAATGGTTTTGCTTATATTGATGAACGATATCAAAAAGTGAATATCGGTATTTCTGGTGAGCGTATTTCCTATATAGGAAAAGAAACGCCTAACGCCACTAGGGTAATTGATGTTCACCATAACCGTATCCTTCCTGGATTTATTGATCCACATGTTCATTTTGCTTTATATTGCGGCACTATTACTAGTAGAGACGATTTTATCGGTGGCAGTAAATCTGCTGTTTATGGCGGAGTAACCACAATAGTGGATTTCCTAGACCCAAGTAGAAACGCTAAAGAATTAGTGGAAACTTATAATAGACGATTAAAAGAAGCTAAAGGTTGTAACGTCGATTATCATTTTCATGCTTGTATTAGAGAGCCTGATGGTGATTTAGAAGAATACGTCTTAAAGATGAAGGATTTAGGAATTAATACAGTGAAGTTATTTACTACTTATTCTGAGACCCACCGTCAAACAAAAGATGAGGATATTAAGAAATTGTTAAAACTCTCTAGAAAATATAAATTTGTTGTTTGCGCTCATATTGAAAAAGATAGTTTAATCAAGCACGATGAAGGTTTGACTTATAAAGATTTACCAAAGGCTAGATCTAGCGCTGCGGAAACTATTGAAGCCATGAAATTATGTGAGATGGCTGTTAAGACTAAAGGCAAGTTATATATGGTTCACTGTTCTAGCGGTTATACATTAGAAAGCATTGTTAATACGTATGGTAAATATCTTGGTAAATATATCTTTATCGAATCATGTCCACAATACTTTATGTTTAATAATGAAGTGCTCAAAAAAGATAGTGGCTATTTATATACATTCGCTCCACCTTTAAGAAGTGAAGTTGAACGTAGAAAGTTATGCAAATATTTCGATTACCTTAGTTCAATTGGTACAGACCATTGCTCTTTTAATAAACTTGATAAAGAGTCTCATCCACTTTTAAAAGGACATCCATTAGGAGTCGGTGGAATCGAATCTAGCTTCTTATCAATGTATGAACTTTTTGGTGATAAAGTTATTTCCAAAATGTGTCAAAATACCGCGAAAATTCAAAGATTTAAGCACAAAAACGGTATAAAACTTAAAAATTATGCAGATTTAGTGATTATGTCAAGTGACCCACAAATCGTTGGTAAGCCACACGGAAACGTGGATTATTCTATATATGAAGGAATGCATTTATCTAATAAGATTGTCTCTACAATTGCTAGAGGTAAGTTTGTTTTAAAAGATGGTAAATTCTATCCTCATAAAGGTCAGCTTATAAAATGCGAGATGAGAAGATTATGAACGCTTTAATTAATGTTAGAATTTTCGATTATGAGAATTATATCGAATCTGGATATGTTGTTTTTGATGAGCAGGTTCAAGAAGTCGGTAAAATGAGTGATTTTAAGAATAAAGGTTATAAAGTTATTGACGGAAAAGGCCAATTGCTTATGCCTAATTTTGTGTGCGCCCATTCACATATCTATTCAATTTTTGCTCGAGGACTTGCTCTTCCATATAATCCAAAGAACTTCCAAGAGATTTTAGATCAGATGTGGTGGAAGATTGATAGAGAAATTGATAACCCAGTTTCTTATTATTCTGGTATTGCTGCAGGAAGTGAATTTTTACTTAATGGAGTGACTACTATCATTGATCATCACGCTTCTGGAAAAGATATTTTAGGTTCATTAACTGCTTTAAAGAAAGCTCTTGATAATACCTTACACTTAAGAAGTATTTTATGTTTTGAAACTAGTGATAGATATAACGTTAATGAATGTATTAAAGAAAATATTAGCTTTGCTAATAGGTATCATACCTCCCATGTAAGCGGGTTATTTGGAATGCATGCCTCTATGAGTTTAAGCGAAGATACTCTTAAGAAGGTTTCTAAAAAGTTAAAGGATTTACCAATTCATATTCATGTTGCAGAAAGTGATATGGATGTGGTCGATAGCGAAACAAAATACCACACTTCAATTATTGAAAGATTAGATAAGCATAATCTTATAAACAAAGATTCTTTAATTGTTCATGGAGTGTTTTTATCTGATAAAGAACTCGACATTATTAAAAATAGAAAAGCTTATATGGTTGTTAATACTACTAGTAACTTAAATAACGCTGTTGGAATTACTGATATTAAGAAATTTATTGATAAAGGTATCCCAGTGATGGTCGGTAATGATGGCTTATCTTCTTCTATGGCGATTGAATATCAAAATGCGATGTATCTAACTCATTTAAAAAATGCATCACCAACTGCATTAAATGTTGGTCACATTTTAACAATGATTAATAATGCTTATGATTACGCTTCTAGAAGATTAGGAATTAAATTAGGAAAGATTAAAAACGGTTACGTTTCTGACTTTATGTTAGTTAACTATACCCCATTCACTGAGATGAATAGCGGTAACGCTTTTGGTCATATCTTCTATGGCCTATTCCCTAATTTTAGACCTAATGATGTTTATGTTGATGGTAAACGTCTAGTAAAATCTGGTGAATTAGTTTCAACTAAAGTGAAAACTGAATTAATAGAATCAAGAAAATATAGTGAAACTCTTTGGAAAAGAGTAAAGGAGAAATAATTATGGATCTATCTACAAAATTTGATGGCTTAGTTCTCAAAAACCCACTTATGCCGGCGGCGGGACCTCTTGTTGGTGACGCTGAAAAAATGCTTTGGCTTAAAGGACAAGGCTTAGGTGCTTTAGTGGCTAAGACCATTTCTACAAAAGATGCTCATATTCCTCATCCATGTATCATTGGAGAAGGAAATAACGCCATCTTTAATTGTGAACTTTGGACAGAATATCCAAAAGAAAAATGGATTAATGAATTCCTTCCAGAATTAGTAGCGAAAAAAGGAGATACACCTCTAATTATTTCTGTTGGTTACACCAAAGAAGATATGGAAGTTCTTATTCCTGCTTTAGATAAATTTGCTGACGCTTTTGAAGTGAGCTGCCACTATGTTGGTACTGACCATGAAAAAATGGCGGAAGTAGTAAGAACCATTAGAAGTCTAACCAAGAAACCTTTCTATATGAAAATCTCACCACATATCCCTGATCCGGCTCATTTTGCCCACACCATTAAAGAAAATGGTGCTAATGGAGTTGTGGCTATTAATTCCCTTGGTCCTAGCATGGTAATTGATGTCGAAAAACGCCAAATGGCTTGTTCTAATGATAAAGGATTTGTCTGGATGTCTGGTCCAGTTGTCAAACCATTAGCATTAGCTACTGTTTATACTATTAAACAAGCTGAGCCATCCTTAACCGTGATTGGTGTTGGTGGAGTTGCTAGCGCTAAAGATGTGATTGAATTCTTATTAGCCGGTGCAAGTGCGGTGGGTATGTTATCTGCTCCAATGTTAAGAGGCAAAGAATTATATGCTAAAGTCATCGCCGACTTACCAAAAGAATTAGAGAAATATGGATTTAAATCTGTTCAAGAAGTTATTGATACTCATTTAACAAATAAAGTGACTTATGAACATGAATTGCCTTGTGTTAATAAAGAAAAATGTACACACTGTGGAATGTGTATGAGAAACTGCCCATATTTCGCGATTGAAATGAATGAAGAAAAGGTACCAGCATTTGATGCCTCTAAATGTTTTAGATGTGGTTTGTGTGCCTCTAAATGTCCAGTTAAAGCTATTAAGTTTTAGTAAGTAATGAAAATGAAAAAGTTTGATACATCAGTTAAAAAAGTAGATAACGAAGAGAAGATGTCTGGAAGAGCCATCTTCACTGGCGACATCCAAATGGATGATGCCTATTTCGCTATACAAGTTAGAAGTGAAAAAGCCCATGCGAAGTTAAAAGGAATTTATGTCCCTAAACTTCCTAAAGATTACTATTTCATTTCCGCAAAAGACATCGTTAAAGAAAACGTTGTGAATATTATTGCTTCCGATTGGCCAGTCTTCGCTGATAAGAAAGTAAATTATATTGGTGAGACAATAGGTTTAATTGTCGGTCCTGATAAAGGCATGTGTATGTATTTAGCAAGCCTAGTCAAAGGGGAATATGAAGAATTAGAGCCAGTCTTCGAAATGAAGAATTCTTACGTACATAAAGAATTCACCAAAGGTGACATCTCTAAATTTAAAGGCGCAAAAAAAGTATTCTCAGAAGAATTCACTACTGGCTATCAAGAGCAAGTCTATTTAGAGCCTCAAGCCATGTTAATGTATCTTGAAAATGATCAAATCGTGGTTAAAGCCTCAATGCAGTGTCCTTTCTATATCCATAAAGCGATCATGAGAACTTTAGGTTGTAAAGAGAAGGATGTAAGAGTCATTCAACCAGCGGTAGGGGGTGCATTTGGTGGTAAGGAACATTACCCATCTTTAATGGCCGCTCAACTTGCCACTGCAATTGTGAAAATTAAAAAACCAATTAAGATGTTTTTCGATAGAAAAGAAGACATTACCTATACCACAAAACGTCACCCATCTAAGACAGAGATTTCTGCTTATGTGGATGCAAAAAACAATATCATTGGTGTTAAGATTCATGTTGGTATTGATGGAGGAGCCTATGTTGGTTGCTCTATGGTTGTTTTATCACGCGCTTTAATCGCTGCGACTAATACTTATACATTTGAAAATGTTAGTGTTAGTGGAGATGCATATTGCACAAATAAAGTTCCAAGTGCAGCATTCCGTGGATTTGGTTCACCCCAATCAATATTCGCATTTGAACTATTTATTAATCACCTTGCTGACTATTTAAAAGTAGACCGCATGGAATTAAGAATGAAATATCTTGTAAAACAAGGTGATATCACTTCTACCTCTGGTTTATTTAGAGACCCAATCATCTTAAAAGAACTCGTTGATAAAGCTATGGAGATGAGTGACTATAAACATAAAGTTAAGCTTTATTCTAAGGAAAAATCATATCGTGGAATTGGCTTATCAATGTTCTTACACGGCTGTGGATTCACTGGAAGTGGAGAATCCGATTTAATTAAAGCGCAATTAAGAATAAAGAAAGATAAAAACGATATAGTGACTTTCTATACTTCTCAAGTTGATTTTGGTCAAGGTAATAGAACTACATTAAAAAGAATTGTCGTCGATACTTTAGGTATTCCTGAAGATCACGTTATCTATGACGCCCCTGACACTAACGAAACCCTTTCTACTGGCCCAACTGCTGCTAGTAGAACTATTATCATCGTTGGTGGACTTGCTGCCAAAGCAGCCCAACATTTAAAGAGCATTTGGAAAGATGGAGAAGAACAAGAAATTGTCGAACCATATGTTGGTCCTGCTTATATCAAATGGGATGAGGCCACTATGCAAGGGGACGCTTATCCAGGCTACGCTTGGGGAGTGAATATTGTTGAAGTCTCTGTTAATCCTGTAACATATGAAGTTAATGTTGAAGGCTGTTGGTCTACTTATGATGTCGGACACGCCATTGATGAAAGAATTATCATGGGTCAAGCAGATGGTGGCTTAGCACAAGCCTTAGGCTGGGCATATTTAGAAAAGGAAGTGGCAGAAAACGGAATGTTTAAACAAAGAACAATGTCTGATTATGCTATTCCTACATCTATGGATCTTCCTGTTATGGAAACAGAAGTCCTTGATAATCCATTTAAATATGGAGCCTTTGGGGCAAAAGGAGCTGGAGAATTAACATTTGTTGGTGGAGCTCCTGCCTTTGCTCTTGCTTTAGAGCAAGCAATTGGCAAGAAAGTCCACGATATCCCAGCTACACCAGAATATATTATGGAGCTAATGAATCATGAAAATTAGTTTTGTTATTAATAATAAAAAAGTATCTCTCGACGTTGAACCTTCAATGCGTTTATTAGATGTCATTCGTAATGAATTACATTTAACAGGCACCAAAGAAGGATGCGGAGAAGGTGAATGCGGAGCATGTACCGTTTTAATTAACGAAGAACCTGTTAATTCATGTTTATATCCAGCAATCAACGCTGCTAATAAAAACATTATGACTATCGAAGGATTTAGAGAAACTAATGAATATAGAGTAATCGCTGACGCCTTTGCGGATAGAGGTGGATCTCAATGCGGATTCTGTACCCCAGGCATGATTTTAGTGACTTATTCTTTACTAAAGAAAAATCCTCATCCTAGTGAAGAAGAAATTAGATTTGCTTTATCCGGTAACTTATGTCGATGTACTGGCTATCAAGCGATTATTGACGCTGTGAAAGTAGCAGCAGTGAAAGGAATTAAATTATGATTCAACATTTTGTTCCTACCACATTAAAAGAAGCTCTAAAGATTTTAGATGAGCGTGACTGCTATATTATGGCTGGTGGCACTGATTTAATGGTGCAAAAACATCGAGGTAGTGGTTTATTACCAAATTTTGATAAAGACATCCTATATGTGATGAATATTAAAGAACTAGATTATATCAAAACTGATGCGGAAGGTAATTTACGTATTGGGGCGATGAATCGATATTGTGAGCTTTTGAATTCATCGCTAGTTCCAGATATCTTTAAGACCGTATTTAAAGAAATTGCCTCACCTAATATTAGAAATATGGCGACTTTAGTGGGCAATATCGCTAATGCTTCTCCTGCAGGAGATAGTTTGTTGCCTCTTAACCTCTTTAATGCACGTGTTGTCTTATCAAGTGTAAAAGGAAATAGAGAAGTTTTAGTAGAAGACTTCATTCAAGGTGTTAGAAAAATTGACCGTCAAAAAAATGAATTAATTACTGAGGTCATTATTCCTAGTTGTGACTTAAATTTCTATTATCGTAAAGTAGGTTCTAGAAAAGCAGAATCTATCACAAAAGTTTCAATTATGGGCGGCTATAAAATTGAAGGTGGAAAGGTCAAAGATTTACGTATTGTTTTTGGAAGTATTTCTGTAAAAGTCGTCAGAAATCACTTTATTGAAGAGAAATATCAAGGAAAATCCGTTAATGAATTAAGAGCCAGAATTGACGATATCATTAACGAATATGACCATGAAATTAAACCAATTACTGACCAAAGATCAACGATGGAATATCGTAAAAAAGTTGCTAAAAATTTGTTGAGGGATTTCCTCAAACATATCAAATAAATTTAAAGGAGGTGGCGAATGAATTATATTAAAGGATACCGCTGTACAATCTGTGGAAAATTCTTTGAAACCAAAGAAGCACTTTTAACCTGCCCTGATTGCGGTGAAAAAGGCATCTTAGATATTGAATATGATTACGATGCTCTTAAAAAGGTCTTAACTAAAGACTATTTTGAGAAAAATCGTAACTACTCAATGTGGAGATACGCTCCACTTATGGGTATTAAAGAAGATCACATAGATGAAATGCTTCGTATCGGCTGGACTCCACTTGTTAAGTCACGTAATTTAGCTAAAGAGTTAGGGCTTAAAGAGCTCTATATTAAGGATGACGGACTTAATCCAAGTGGAAGTAGTAAGGATAGAGCTAGTGGAGTAGCGGTACTTAAAGCCATTGAAGCCGGAGCGAAAGTTATATCCTGTTCCTCTACAGGAAACGCTGCTAGTAGTTGTGCTTGTCACGCTGCTCATATGGGTTTACCAGCAGTAATTTTTGTTCCTAAACGTGCTCCAATTGGCAAATTAACTCAAATCTCTTTATATGGAGCCACATTAGTAATTGTGGATGGAGATTATAAAGCGGCGTTTAGTTTATCTAAACAAGCAATTGCAAGACACGGTTGGTATAACCGAAATGCCGCCATCAATCCATTTATGGTGGAAGGCAAAAAGACAGTTTCATTAGAAATTGCCGAACAACTTAATTTTAAACCGACTGATTGGGTGGTTGTCTCCGTAGGAGATGGCTGTACAATTGGTGGAGTTTATAAAGGTTTTAATGAACTTCATAAATTAGGTCTTATTTCTAGAGTTCCACGAATCTTAGGTGTGCAATCTACAGGTTGCGAACCATTCGTCGTTGCTGCTAAAAATCATGAACCTCTTAAGGAATGTGATGAGAATACTTTAGCGGATAGTATCGCTGTTGGTATTCCAAGAAATCCAATTAAAGCTCTTAGAGCGGTTGAATACTCTAAAGGCGCTTGGATTAGTGTTCCTGATGAAGAAATCATTAAAGCTATGGGTTTATTAGGAAAAACTGAAGGTATCTTTGGAGAACCTGCAGGTGTTACAGGTGTAGCTGGACTTGCTAAAGCTCTTAAAGAAGGAATCATCAAAAAGGATGAATCAGTTACTATAATTGTCACTGGTAATGGACTTAAAGATCCTAATAATGCTCAAAAGGCCATCGTTAAGCCAGACTTAATGGAGCCAAATATCGAAAAGTTAGACATTTACTTAAAGGAAAAAGGAGTAATTTAAATATGTCAAAAATCCCATTTGGTCCAACATATGATGAAATGTTGAACCCAAGCCATCAAGACCCTGAAGTAAGAAAAAAGGCTTTGAAGGCAAAACAAGAGAATGAACTTGATCCAATCAATCTCTTTAACATCACTTGGAAAAACGAAAAGGATGAAGTTAATAAGATCGTTCTTCCAAAAGCTTTAACTGGAGTAGAAGCTAATATCGTTGTTTTACTTGGTAAATATTTCCCAAGTGGATCACACAAGGTCGGACCTGCCTATTCCACCTTAATTGAAGGATGTGTCGATGGAGAAATTATCCCAGGAAAACACACAATTTTAGGTCCAAGTACTGGTAACTTCGGTATTGGAGTTAGTTATATAACTAACTTAATGAAGTATGACGCGATTGTCATTATGCCAGACAATATGTCTAAAGAAAGATATCAAAGAATTCAAAAATATGGAGCAAAATTAGACTTAACTCCAGGCAGTGAATCTGATGTTATTTTAACTCTTGAGAGAACTTACGAATTAAAGAAAGATCCAAAAAATAGAACATTGGCTCAATTTGAATTATTACCTAACTATCGTTTCCATAGACACGTCACCGGTAATAGCTGTATCGAGGCTGTTAAGGGCATTGGTAATGGTAGAATTGCCGCTTTCTGTAGCGCTCCTGGTAGTGCAGGAACTTTAGCAGCTGGTGATCAAATCAAAGTGGCATTCCCAGAATGTAAAATTGTCGCTTTAGAACCACATGAATGTAGCACACTCACCAATGGTGGTCGTGGACAACACAGAATTGAAGGTATCGGAGATAAGATGTGTACATTAATCCATAACGTCTTAACTACTGACTTCATTACTCAAATCGTTGATGATAACTGTGTTAGAGGATTAGAAGTCATCCATGAAGGTACTGATATCTTAGTTAAACACGGAGTGGACAAGAAAGTTGCGGAATCGATGGTCAACTTATTCGGTGTTTCCGGTATTTGTAATATCTTAGGTGCCATTAAAATGGCAAAATACCTTAAATTAGGTCCTGATGATAATGTCGTTACTATTGCTACTGATAGCTTTGATAGATACGATTCTGTTATTGAAAACTTAAAACAAAGAGAACTTGAAGTTACTCCTAACGTCTTAGAAAGATGGTTTGAAGATGTCTTTATGGGCGCGGATACCTCTATGGTTTTAGATACACGTGGTAAAAAAGCTAAAGAAGCCTTATTTGCTCAAAAAGAAAAAGACTGGTTACCATTTGGTTATTCTAAAGAATATCTCGATAGCATGAAGAAACCAGAATTCTGGGAAGAAGAATATAACAAGATTCATGCTTACGATAAAAAGATTAAGGAACTTAGAGGAAAGGAAATTTAATAATGAAAGTACCTTTTGAAAAAGTATTAGAAAAAGCCCAATCCTATAAGGCTGACATGGTCAAATTCCTTAGAGATATGGTCGCTATTCCTTCTGAATCATGCGAAGAAAGAGATGTCGTTCTCCGCATTAAAGAAGAAATGGAAAAAGTTGGATTTGATAAAGTTGTTATTGATCCAATGGGAAATATCTTAGGTTATATTGGGCATGGTAAACACCTTATTGGTATGGACGCTCATATCGACACTGTTGGTATTGGTGAAATCAAAAACTGGACATTTGATCCTTATAAAGGATTTGAAGATGATGTTCATATTGGTGGTCGTGGCACTTCTGACCAAGAAGGCGGTATGGCCTCAATGGTTTACGCTGCTAAGATTATTAAAGATTTAGGTTTAGAAGATGACTATACCTTAGTGATTACCGGTACAGTACAAGAAGAAGACTGCGATGGACTTTGCTGGCAATACATTATCGAAGAAGATAAAGTTAGACCAGAATTTGTCGTTTCTACTGAACCAACTAGCTGTAGAATTTATCGCGGACATAGAGGAAGAATGGAAATCAAAGTTTCCGTTAGAGGTATCTCTTGTCACGGTAGCGCTCCTGAAAGAGGAGATAACGCCATCTATAAGATGGCACCAATCATTGAGCAAGTTAAAGAACTCAATGAAAAAGGACTTGCTTATGACCCATTCTTAGGTAAAGGCACAGTCACTATTAGCCAAATCTTCCATAAATCACCATCTAGATGTGCAGTTGCTGATGGATGTTGGATTTCATTAGATAGAAGATTAACTGTGGGTGAAAACGATAAGACTTCCATCGCCGAAATTGAAGCTCTTCCTGGAGTTAAAGCCGCTAACGCTAAAGTTGAGATGTATCGTTATGAAAGACCATCTTATACTGGATTACTTTATCCAACTGAATGCTATTTCCCAACCTGGGTCATTCCAGAAGAATCAGTCTTTGTTCAATCCATGAAACAAGGTTATGAAGGCTTATTTAAAAAAGAACCAGTCATTGATAAATGGACATTCTCCACTAATGGTGTCTCCATTATGGGAAGATATGGTATTCCATGTATCGGATTTGGTCCTGGTGATGAAAAAGAAGCTCACGCACCAAATGAAAAAACTAGAAAAGAAGACCTCGTTATCTGTGCAGCAATGTATGCTGTTCTTCCAGGCCTCTATTTAGAAAATTTAAAGAAATAATTTATTAAGAAAGGATATAAATTAAATTATGGAAAAAGTCGCACCAAGATTTGCTGGTAGACACTTAATTACTTTAGAAGATTTCACCAAAGAAGAAATCGACTACATGCTCAAAGTCTCAAGAGACTTAAAAAATGCATTCTATGCTAATGAACCAACAGATTGGCTCACTAACAAAACCGGATTCTTAATGTTCTTTGAACAATCCACAAGAACCCGTAACTCCTTTGAAAGTGGTATGGCCCAATTAGGAGGACACGCTACCTTCTTAGATACCTCCATGATGCAAATCGCTCACGGAGAAAGCGCCAAAGATACTGCCGTTATCTTATCAAGCTTTGGCCACATGATTGCTTGCCGTTATTGTAACTGGGGTTTAGGTAACAAATATATTCGCGAAATGGCGAAATATTCAACAGTCCCAATTATAAACTTACAATGTGATTTATATCATCCAATGCAAGCTCTTGCAGATTTAATGACCATCGAAGATGAATTCGGTCATACTGAACACTTAAAAGTTTCTGTTATTTGGGCAATGGCTACAACTCACAAGAAACCAATTTCTGTTCCAGTTTCTCAAGTCTTACTCTTCCCAAGATATGGAATTGATGTCACTCTTGCTTATCCAGAAGGATATGATTTACCAGACTGGGTTATTGAAAAAGCTAGAAAGAACGCAGCTGAACATGGTGGTAGCTTAACAATCACCCATGATATGGATGCCGCTTATAAAGATGCTGATGTCGTCTTCCCTAAGAACTGGGGTAGCTGGGTTACTAACCAATCCACAACCGTCGTTGATGATGCTTTACTTGCGTTAAAAGCTTGGAAATGTACACCAGACAAGATGAAGCTTGCTAAACCAACTTGTAGATATATGCACGCTCTTCCAGCTGATAGAGTTAACGAAGTCGTTGATGAAGTTATTGATGGACCACAATCTGTTGTTTATGAAGAAGCAGAAAATAGAATCCACACTGCTAAGGCAGTTATGGCTTTATTTGTCCACGACAAATTACCTTCCGATAGAAGATAATATTAACTAAGGAGAAAATTTTCAAAAGTGAAAGATTTAAAGAAAATCATGGGAGTTGTTTTAACTTCCTTAGCAATCGTATTTGGCATCTTTGTAATGATCGACGAATATAGATTATTCCAAGCATTAGGCGATTTATCTTTTGCAAATAGATATCTTGCTGGTTCGTCAGTCACTGTTATCTTGTACTTATTAATCAACATTTTATTGCTCGTTGTTCCTATCATTAACTTATTCTTGGTTATTTTTGATAAGAGACCTCCATATAAAGCTATTGTCAATTGTGCAATTGTCATCGTTGCTAAATTCTTATTTGTTATCTTTGCTGATGTCATTTTTATGCTTATCGTTGGTTCAAGTGGAGAAGCTTGGAAGGAATACTTCTTCGGTGAAGGCTTAGGCATTGTTAGAGTCTTAGTCTTCGGTGCTGGATTATTATTTGTTGAACTCTCTGGATCCAAATCCTTTGAAGGTAAAATTGCTAGAGCAGTCTTAATCACTATCGGTGCTGGTTTAACCGTCTTTGGTTTAATCTTCTACTACGCAAAAGGTACCGAAATGAATGCCTTACAAGTTTTAGGATTAATCAGTGCTCTTGCATGTTTTGGTGGATTAGTTGTTTATTCATTCTTACCACAAACAAGAGAATATCAAGCCTAATTTGTTTAGTTAACGAACGTAACAAAACTGGTGGAGCAATCCATCAGTTTTTATTTACTTGATTTGTTAGTTTGCTATAATAAAATCGTCAGAGGTGGAGAACCAGTGTGCGACCACGACGCATTCCTTCGGGAATGGATGCAGCGATCCAGAATGTTAACTGCTCTGGCTGACGAATAAGTATCTTCCAATCGGGAGATATTTTTTTATCATTATGATTAATGTACAATTTAATGGAGGAGTTATATGTATGTTAGATGTTATAAGAAATAGAAGAGCGTGCCGCTCATTCTCTAATAGAGAAGTAGAAGATGATAAGATTAAAGAAATAGTGGAGGCTGGTTTACTCGCTCCTAGTGGAATGAATAGACAAACTCCTATTATTATCGTCATTAAAGATAAAAAAACTAGAGATGAGTTGATGAAGCTCAATAGTAAGATTATGGGTAGAGACCTAGATCCATTTTATGGAGCCCCTGTAGTTTTATTAGTGGCGGCCCATAAAGACGGATTATCGATTCATGATGGAGCGGCTACAATTGAAAATATGTTACTTGAGGCTACTAACCAAGGTTTAGTGTCTTGTTGGATCCACCGCGCTAAAGAAGAACTAGAACTAGACGAAGGTAGAAAGATTTTATCTTTCACTGGTTTAAATTTTGATGATTATATTGGTATTGGCCACGTGATCATTGGCTATCCAAATGATGACTTTAAACCAACTCCAAAAATAATTAAGGAAAATCGAGTTTTTATAAAGTAAAATATTTTTGTTAAATAGAGGTACATTTAATATGAAAGCAAAACTTTTATTTTTATCTAGTTTATTAGCTTTAACTGGCTGTGGCGGAGGAGATGCGATCGACGCTGTTACTGCAGGAGATGAAGTAAGCGAATCAGTATTTGAACAAGCATTCTCACTCGATTCTATTTTGTTACATAGTAACTACCACGCTGAAGTTACTTATAATCAAACCGGATTACCAGAGTCTGCATATGTGACTTTTGCTAGACAAATGGACTTCGCTAATAAAATAGTTAAAGTGTTACATAATCGTGTAAACGAACCTTACTATTTTGATTTCACAAGAAGTAATGGTTCCAACTCTTTTACGTTTGATTTATATTCACCACAAGTCAATGACGCTACCGTTCCATATACAGTGCATACTTATGAAAATGTTGAATTATCCAATGAATTTATGGGTATTAATAGTCTTCTAATTGCCACTGAAGGGGTCGGACTTACATTTATTTCTGGATTAGATTATTCTGATTTCTCTTTTAGCGGTGGTGTTTATCAATTAAAAGAACCTATCAAACAAACTCAAGCAGGTGTTACTATGTACGCCGACGTTGTTAAAGTGTCCTTTAATGGAAATACTCCAAAAGATATTTATTTCCACACTTATGCTGATGTTCCTACAAGTGCAACTGAAACCACTAGAATGACCGCAGAAGCGCGTATTATCTTATCTCAATTTGGTCAAGTTTCTATTACACTTCCAGATGTAGTAGACTAATATAAATAGAATAGGGGGCTAAGGTTAGCCCCTTTTAGTTATATAAGAGGATTTTTATGTTTAATAAACACGATATTAAAAGAGATACATGTCAATTAAAAGGAAGACAAGCTAAAAAAGGTTATGACTGGTGGTGGCATTCTTTTACTGCCTATAACAAGATAACTGGAGAAGCTAAACCGTTTTATATTGAATTCTTTTTATGTAATCCAAAACTAGGTAGATTTCGCCCAGTATATGGACAGTTAAAAGAAAACCAAGAAAAAGGAATTAGACCATCATACCTGATGGTGAATGTTGGGGCATGGGGAAAAAACCACTGCCAACTACATAGATTTTTTGGTTGGAAACAAATTCAAGTTAATTATAAAGCTCCTTTTATTGTTAAAGCAGAGGATTGCTTTTTAACAGAAACGGAAACGTATGGGGACGTTGATGTATCTCAAGAAGAAGCTAACGCGCATCCTGAATATATGTCAGATTTTGGACATATCAAATGGAACTTAAAAATTAGAAAAGATATTGCCTATAACGTGGGTTATGGAGCGTCCGCTTTATTTAGAAAACTCCAATTATTTGAAATGTTCTGGCACGCTGAAGGAATGAAATCTTATTTTGAAGGATCAATTTTCTATAACGATGAAGAATATGTAGTAAGAAAAGAAGATTGTTATGGTTATAGTGATAAAAACTGGGGCAAAGATTTTACTTCTCCTTGGGTGTGGCTATCTTCTAATAATTTAGTAAACAAAAGAAGTGGAAGAAGATTATATAACTCTGTATTTGATATAGGTGGAGGTAGACCAAAAATTGGTTTTATTCCACTTAATAGGAAATTATTATCTGCTTTCTATATTGAAGGGAAAGAATATGAATTTAATTTCTCTAAATTCTGGACATTTACTCGAACTAAATTTGAATCTCATGAAACTAGTGAAGAGATTCTTTGGAGAGTAGAACAAAAAACCTGGAGAAAGAAAGTAGTGGTTGAAGTGTCATGTAAAAAAGAAGATATGTTACTTATTAACTATGAATCTCCTGACGGGAAGAAACGACATAATCGATTATGGAACGGGGGAAATGGTAAGGGCACTATATACCTATATAAAGGCAAAAAACTCATCGAAGAGATTTGGGCAGAGAATATTGGCTGCGAATATGGAGAATATAACCGCAAATAGTTCTAACTTAAGTTAGTCTTTTACAAAAAAGTTAATTTGTCTATAATTTGTTATTGGAGTTAATTTATATGTTCGCAATTGGTATAGATATTGGTGGCACCTCCATAAAAGGTGCGATAGTAGATGATGCTGGTAAAGTATTAACTAGATTCGCTATGGACGTTAATAAAGACGCTAGTGGCGAAGCAGAAGTTAATAGATTTTGCGATGTCATAACTAAAGCAATAAATGAATATGACAAATCCATAAAATTAGAAGGCATTGGCATTGGTATGCCAGGTATCTTAGATATGGATAAAGGTGTAGTTATTACTTCCCCGAATCTTCCTAAATGGAACGGTCTACAAATTTCTAAATTAATTTCTAATAGAATGAATTTACCTGTTTATATCAATAACGACGCTAATGTCGCTACTTTAGGCGAAGCTAGATTTGGTAGCGGCAAAGAATATAAAAATCTAATCATGCTCACTTTAGGAACTGGTGTTGGTGGTGGAATTATCATCGATAACAAGTTATATGATGGCTATAAACATATGGGTGCCGAACTCGGTCATATGGTCATTAGAGTAAACGGAGAAAAATGTGGCTGTGGAAGAAGAGGCTGCTTTGAAGCGTATGCTTCCGCAACTGCGTTAATTAGAGATACAAAAAAAGAAATGGATAAATGTCCTGATTCATTAATGCATGAAGTTGCTAGTGAGTTTGGCAAAGTTAATGCAAAAGTGGTTTTTGAAGCTTCTAGAAAAGGGGATAAAGCCGCCAGTAGAGTGATGAAAAGATATGTCCGATATTTAGGTGAAGGAATTTTAAATTACTGCAATATCTTCCGCCCAGAAGCTGTGCTTCTTTCTGGAGGTGTCGCTAATGAAGGAGATTATCTATTAGATCAAGTTAGACATTATTTAAAAAATCATAAATACGGAATGAAAGGATCTCCAAAAGTGGAACTCAAAGTAGCCTCTTTAGGTTATGATTCAGGCAAAATAGGGGCAGCTTGTTTAGTTTTTGAATAAAATTATGAAATATTATTTATTTGTTAGATTATTTGTCTTAACAGTCTTTGCGGTTTTAATTGGTGTTTTTGCTCGTAACTTACTTGATTTACTTCACTATTTAGTGGGGGGAGTAATGCTTTTATATGGTTTAGAAGGACTTATATTCCCGCTATTAAAAGATAGAAAAAATATTTTAAAAGAATATCAAACATTTTTAGGAGTTATTGAATTACTTCTTGGTATTATCATGGTGACCACGATTAGAGATATGACTACGATCTGTGTAATGTGGGGAACTTGGACAATTGTTAGAGAATCTTATGAATTATTTGAAACAAGTCATAAATTCATGAATAAATTTCCTGCAATCTTATCTTTTGTTTTATCAATTGTAGAAATAGTTTTCTCAGTATTATTAATCATTTCAGCTTACGAAGATTATGAACATCACGCTTTAACGCATATCTATTTATTGGTTCCTGAATTAATCATTAATGCGATCTCGCCAATTTTATATAATTTGTTTGAACATAAATTTCAAAAAATAGAATAGTTATATTTAACTTTTTCAAACAAGAAGTGCTATAAATAATATGCTAAAAAATTTTCATAAATTAGATATATAAATAGGAGGAGAAAAATTATGAAATATTCAAAATTATTCTTAGCCGCTGGTGCTTTACTTGCTTTAGCAAGCTGTGGTGGTTCTCAACCAGAAAGTGGTACAAAAGTTGATTATTCTAAATTTGTAGAAGAAGCCGGAAAAATAGAAAAACATCAATACAAAACCGCTGCTGTTAAAGCAACTGGTTATGCTACAACACAAGGTCAAAAATTTGATTTTGACTATGATTTACATTTCGAATACAAATCTGACGCTGAAACAGGTACTAGTAGCTTTGTTTGCACTGATGATATTGATGAAACTGATGGATTAAAAGTTTCAACAGTTGGTCAAATCACAGCTGATTTACAAGGCAATATAGAAGTTTTTATTTCATCAACCACTGATGAACAAAAAAAGAATTTTGATTTCTACATCAATCCATTTAGAGTAGCAGGTTCCGTTTCTATTGAAAGCGAAAGTCCAATGGGTGGCACAATGAAGAATAATGTTACTCAAGACATAACATTTGATAAATATGGTTATCTAAGTAAAGTTGATCGTAATGTTGTAAATGAAATATCAGTTGGTGGAGAAACTACTTCAAGTACAAGTGTTATTAAATACACTGTTACTTACGCCGATTAATCGGTGATGTAACTTTATTAACTATAAGAGGGTTTATCCCTCTTTTTATATTTGATTTTTGTTTCAAAGTGATATAATACTTCATGCGAAAGGAGAATTATACATGAATAAAAAATTAGTTGCTATTATTGAAGGCGCTTTATTAATCGTCATTGGTGTTTTAATTGCTGTCTTTGGCGGTAAAGATGTCATGGATATGGTATTTGGTATCTTATTCATCATCTCTGGCACAGCATTCTTATGTTTAGCATGCATGACTATGGTCAAAACAAAAATTTTACCATTAGGTGTTACATTTGCTGCTTTAGCCTCTTTATTCTTCGGTATTTTATTAGTCGCTAGCAAAGCTACCGTTATGCACTTTGTTGGTTACGCTATGATCGCTGCCGTTGGTTTAGGCGGAGCCTTATTCTTTAAAGGCCTTCATGTTCTTATCACAAGAAAACTAGTTTTCACAGGTGTTGGCCAAATGGTTATTGGTGCTGGTATTGCTACTGTTGCATGCTTATACTTATTTGGACCAGAAGGATTCTACAAAGTATTCTGGATTGTTGTCGGTGTCTTAGTCGCTGTCGGCGGTTTATATACCTGCTTAATGGGTTTCTTAGGAAAAGAAGAAGCAAAATAATTATAATTCTTTATTATAAAGAACCGCTCTTAACGTTTATTTCGTTAAGGGCTTTTCTTTTATTGAAAATATGTATTAATTCGATTATTATATATCTCGCTGGATACGCCTAATTGGGTCTGTAGCTCACCTGGGAGAGCGCATCGTTCGCAACGATGAGGTAGGGAGTTCGAGCCTCCTCAGATCCACCATTAAGTAGATAACTGTCGTTGTCCAAAGTCGCTTATTCAAAATTGGACAAATTGACTTATCCAGCATAGATTAGGCCTCTATTGAGGTCTTTTCTTGTGCCTCGAACTCGCGATCTCCACGTGTGAACGAATCATTAAAAAAGAAGAGAGAATTTAATAATAAAAAAGAAAGAATTTATAGAAAGAAATTGACTTTTATTTATTCTAAATAACTTTTAATTTTTTGTATTGACATTGATGTACTTTGGGTTTATACCTTTTATGCCCAAATTATTGGGGAGTTTGCTTAATCCCTGAATCAACAACAAACTCTAAAGAATCTCATTGGGAGGTATTATTTATATGAAGATTTCAAGTAAGATCTCTGCAGTTGCTACAATGGGCGCTTTAGCTTTAGTTGGAACAGCTTTTGCTGCCTGGCAATTTAACAATGGTGCAGACAAAGTTGTGGACGCTAACGTTGCTATCACCAAAGATACAAGCGTTGGAGAAATCACATTATCTCAAGAAACATTCTATTTAACTCTTGACCAAGAATTCCTTGGATGGACTGTTTCTGATCATACAA